>Ga0172368_10001308_pt1 | contig 34516 bp, 24 predicted proteins | sample Lak11m_FD_114540 | JGI IMG/M metagenome (GOLD analysis project Ga0172368, IMG submission 114540) | Freshwater microbial communities from Kabuno Bay, South-Kivu, Congo - kab_022012_11m | ecosystem: Environmental > Aquatic > Freshwater > Lake | place: Democratic Republic of the Congo: South-Kivu... | reverse complement strand
GTCCCCGCCCCTAATGCCCGTTTGTTAAAGACCAGCACTGTTGCAGGGACTGTCCCCTCTGGCAAGCCTCTCGGGAACCGTTCCCCCCGTCATCCCCCTTGACAGCAAATGCACACGTGTGCAAAATGTAGTATAACAAGTTTCCCCCAACCTGTCTGCCAGGCGGTCGAGAAGGAACAAACGCGGGATGCCGGTAACCGGCCCCGCCGTTGAGTATCCTGCCGGAAGGGACTGAAAGATGCGCGCAGCACTGTTTACATTCGGACTGGTTCTCCTGCTGGGGCTCGGCGCCCGCATGGTCAGCGCGGCGGAGATTGCGTCGCTCGTGCCGCCGGGGGCCACGGAGATCCCGCTGGTCAACGGCGGCTTTGAAAGCACCGCGCCACCGGCGACCGCGGCCTGGCTGGCGGGCAATACCGGCTGGCTTAAGATTGCCGCCTTCGATAAACTAACGATAACGAAAGTGGCGCACACCGGCGCACAGGCGCTACACTTCGTGACCGACAGCTCGTCCTACACCGTTGCGCGCCAGGAGGTCCTCGTGCCGGAGGCGTGTCGCGGCAAATCGCTGCTCCTGCTGCTGTATGCCCGTGGCTATTCCCGCTTCGGCTGCGAGCTGCTGGCGCAGTGGCAGGAGGATGGCAAGACAAAGCAGCAGGCGTTGAAAACCAACTATCCCCAGGGACGGTTGGGCCTGGATGAAGATATCTGGCTGCCGTATGTCATTGAGACCGAGCCGCTGCCGACCGCGGCAACGAGCGTGGTCATCACTTTCGATACGGACATGCAATACCAGGATTGGTACGTTGACGATGTAAAGCTGTATGCGCTGGCCGCCCCCGCGAACCTGGAGGTGCAGAAAACCGTGCCAGAGGATGTTACCACGCTCGGCAAAGAGTACGGCGCCGGGCGCGGCGAGGTGGAGGAAGGCGCTGTCAACATTGCCCCGTATGCGAAGATCAGCGCCGTGCCGGCCATGCATATGACCTATCGCCTGACGGACGGCAGCATGGGCACCGGCATCACGCTGGGTGGCACGGGCGCCTGCCGGCTGGATTTCCGCTTTGCGAAGCCGCAGGCGATTACCGCGGTCCGCATGTCACTGCCGCCGCACACCTTTGCCATCTTCGCCGACACGACGGGCAAAGGCGCCTACGATACCCTCCTGCATATGGCCCAGAATAAACCCGCCATCGGCTACTGGGGTCGCAAGGCGTGGGTCTGGTACCGGGTCGATCTGCCGCAGGCCGTCACCGCTTATGGCATTCGCTTTGTCGAATACGCCGCGACGGATTACCTGATGGAGTTCCAGATCATCGCGCCGGCGCGCGAGGCGGCGGCATTGTTGGCCGCCGGTACAGTGGCGCCCGCGCCCGGCGTGCCCGCGCTGGCGGCCGGAGCGGCACAACCGCTGCCGGCGCCGACACCGGCGCAGAAATATCTGCAGGGTTTCACTATCGAGCCGTGGATGTATGGCTCGCAGGAGGGGTATCAGCCGGACAAACCGCGCAAGCCGCTGGCTGAATGGCCAGGGTTCAAGAAGATGATGGATGACTATCGCTTCTTCGGCGCCAACTTCATCTACCTCTTTCCACCGAAAACCATCATCGCTGTCGAAGGACGAACCGGCGGCGGTCCCTTCCCGTATGACGTGATGTGGCCGAGTCAGGTATATAAGTGGAGCTCGAAGGTGAATTACCTGCAGGAACTGTGCGATGTCGCCCATCAGCAGGGCATCCAGGTGTGGACGTGCAACCGCGAATGGTATTTCCGCGACGACCTGCCCTATCCGCCGAAAGAACAGGCCGGCGCCTTTGGCCGCTACGGAATGAACGTGGTGCAGGCGATCACCGAACAGGCTGCCAGCGGCGCCGATGTCGTCTCGCTCTGCCAGGATGAGGAATGGTGGAGCGTCGCCTACCCTCAGGGCTATTTCGCGACCGCCGCCGCGCCGACGAATGCGGACGAAAAAACGAAAGCGGATGTCGCGGCACGCAACGATATAGCGGAGGCGCGCCGAAAACTGTTCGCACAGCGCTGGAATCTGCCGGTCGGGCAATTGCCGGAGAAGGTGGAAGACACCCCGCTCTATCGAAAATACATGATCTTTTACCTCGAACAGGTCGGCGCGCTGATGAAGGCCGCGTCGGACAGCGCGAAGAAGGCTAATCCGAAGGTTCGCACCTTTGCCGCGTTTTCGGCGACCGATGCCTTCGATAACCGGATGGGGCCTTCCACGGGCATCAGCGACCATGACCTGTTCGGCTTTGGCGCCGGCATCGATGTGATGGATAACGATCCCTATTTCACCCGCGAGGATCCGATGGGATGGTATAATCCGTCGCTCTACGCCCAGGAGCTGCGCGCCGAGGGGCCGTCCCGGCAGTGCAACCTGACGCTGAATTACAGTTGGGGCAGCGGCAATCCCGAGAAGAATCCGTTGTGCATCGAGACCTACCCGCTGGTCTGTTATCCCGGCGCAGTGCTGGGCGGGGCGCTGAACGGCGCTACGGCGTTCGACTTCTGGCGTTACAATTTTGCCTCCGACCTTGACCCGATTCTGCAGGGACGCGAAGGCGTGAAGCTGGCCTATTCGCTGCTGGACACGCTGGCGGCGTGGGGCGGTAAAACCGCGCATATCCCGCAGGATATCGCCGTGCTGCGCTCCCGCGCGAGTGAGGACTGGTTCCAGTTGAAAGTGCTCCACGGCCAATACGACGGCAAGCAGTCGGACAACACCCGCGGCTTCGATAATTTTCACTGGGTTGCGCTGCAGCTCTTCGAAAACGGCTACCCGTTTGAAACCTATATGATGGACCATCCCGAGGCGTGGGCGGACGTGGCCAAATTCAAGGTGATTGTCTTGCCCTTCCCGTATGCGATGAGCAAGGTTGAATTCAACACCATCAACGCCGCCATCGCCAAAGGCGTGAAAGTGATCGCGCTGGGCGCGCAGGGAGAGACCGATGAGCTGGGCAACCCCTACCCGCAGCCGCTGCTGAAACCGTTGATCGCTGCCGGCAAGATCACCTATTTCAACGCTAACCTGGCAGAGACCGCGCAGTATCCGGAGACGGGCGCCGCCTTCAACGGTCTGTTGAACACCGCGCTCGGCAACCAGCGCACCCTCACGCTGGCGCGCTACGGCAAGGACATCCAGGCCGGCTGCCTGGAAAACAGCGACGCCGATAAGCTCGTGGTGCTCATCAACTGGAGCGACAGCAACACCGTCGCCGACCTGGGCATCCGCATGGCCGCCGGCAAACGCTACCGCATCCTCCAGCGCGACCTGGAGCAAGTGCATGCCATGACGCTGAATGGCAAGGATACCTTCACTCCCGCCGACCTGCAGCGCTTCCGCGTGCCGCTGAAAAACGGAGAAGTGAAAATCCTGCGGATTTCCGCCGGGTAAGCTGAATTCCCAGGTGCCGATCCGGGATAGTCTTGCTTATACACCGGGACTGTCCCGGCCCCGCAGGACTGCCGCCAGCCCGATAAATCTAGCGCCGGGAGGAGAACCAGCCTGTCTCCCCCGCGTATGAGGGAAAGCCTATTCCCCGGTGGGGGGACAGTCCCGCTGGGAATACAAACGGTGATAGGGGAAGGCGACCGTCTCTGGTTCCACGGGGTCGGGACAGTCCCGTATATGCACCCGATAACCCGAGTTGCACGAGGCAATCCTGGAGAAGGAAAGCCTACTATTTACTTTGCGCCGACAGGACATCGGCGCTTTGATCGCAGGACGCGATAAGCTGAAAGGCAGGCGTAAGATGCCTGTGATCCAGGAAAAGCTTCTCACTCTATCTCCCAATCCCTCGCAGCGAAATGAAGCACAACCCGGCGAGCAGCAGGAAGCCGACGACGACCACGGCGACTACTACCAGCAGCACGATCAGGCAGGGATGCATGCGCTGGCGCGCGGGTTGGACGGGTCGCTGGTCCTGCAGCGGTTGGGGAGGCGGGGGCATGGGTGCTGAAGACGGTTGCTGTTCTTCGTTTTTCTCTTCGTTCGGATCGTAGGTCATAATGCGGTCTCCTTGTGCGGCACGAAAATCCTCCCCAACTCGCCTTGCAGGTAATACGCCACCACGCCGAGCGAGGCGAGTTGGGCAAGGGTGAGGCCGATAGGCGTCACATCGCCGGCGCGCAGGAACTCGACGAAAAAGCGGAAGGTGAAATAGGCGATCATAAAGATGCCGAACAGCCGTCCCGGTTCGGAAAATTTCCGCCGAAATACAAGCAGGAAAACGAACAGCGCCAGCGCGAAAGCCGACTCATACAACTGCGTCGGGTGGCGCGGCACGCCGTCGCCGAAATCCACCGCCCATGGCAGGTTGGCGGGTACCCCGTAGCAGCAGCCGCCGAAAAAGCACCCCAGCCGCCCTACCGCGATGCCCAGCGCGATAGCCGGTGCGAAAAGGTTGCCGGATGGCTGGACGATCCCCAGCCGGCGGCGCATCAAAATCACGCCCAGCACGCCGCCGAGCAGTCCGCCCACCACCGTCCGCCCGGAGAGGATGGGCCGGATGTCCGGCAGCGCGGCGACGATCTGCCGCCAGCCGATGATCCACACCGGCATCTTCGCCCCCAGCACCCCGCCGATCACTGCCGCCAGCACCAGCAGCAGCCCCTGCTGCCCCTGCATCGGGTGTTTTTGCGCCAGCAGCACGTAGACCACGATGCCGGCGATCAGCGCCAGCAGCATGAAGGCGCCGTAGGCTGGAATCGTCATCTCGCCAACGTGCAGCGCCGGGCATACGCCCCAGAGCTCGGGCGCCGGGGTATTCATGGGGTTTCGTCCGTCGCTTTCGGTTCTTCCGCTGGAATCTCACACTTCCGCCGGAACGAGCAGCAACTGCTGCCGTGGAACAGCGTGTCATACATGCACGACGCCGCGCAGAAGCCCACCGCGCCTATCGTCTTGAAGGCGGCGATCCAGAACAGGAAAATCCACCCCGTCTGCTTTGCCGGCAGCAAATGGAGCAGCAGCAGGCCGAGCCCCAGCAGGGCGGTGCCCAGCGCGTGGGCGAAGCGCATGCCGTATTCGTCCAGCACTTCCTGCCGCCAGGGGTGGATCTTCTCCGCCGTCCTTGCATACAGCAGGATCATCGGCGCCCGCCCCACCCCCAGCAAGGCGGAAAGCGCCAGAATTCCCGCCGCCGCGGCGACCACCCACTCCAGCCGCCATGCATACGCGACCCATAACAGCGCCGCCACCCCATAGCGGCAGAAGATAAAGCCTCCCTTGGGCACGGAGACCGGTTTATATGGCATCATCATGTCATCCTCCTGGTTCCCCCGTTAATAGGCAAGCCGGTACGTAGTAAGCCACGCAGCAAGGCGGAGTGGCGTTCGGATATTGGTAAGCCTACCTGAATACGAACGCCACTCCGCTTCGCTGCGTGGCTTACTACGTACCGGCTTGCTTATAGTCGAATGATATTTCATTGCACAGGTATTTTAGGGAAAAACATCCCCACCTTTCGCCGGTAGGCTTCGTATTCCGTGAACTGTGCCGCCAGCAGCGTTTCTTCCTGTTTCGCGCGGTAATACATTGCCGGGACAAAGACGAAGGTCGTCGCCAGCAGCGCGGCATAATTCAGGTATATCAGTCCGGCGCCGTAGAACATCCAGATGAGCGAGGCATAGAGCGGGTGGCGCACCACGCCGAACACGCCGCCGGTCACCAGTGTCTGGTCTTCGTAAACGGTGACCTGGTTCGCCCAGTTCCGCCCCAGCCGCAGCCGTCCCAGCAGGTTGACGGCGCAGCCCATCACCATCAGGACCAGTCCCAAACTCACCAATGGGATATCCACTGCCAGCCCGGGCCGCGGCAGATCGCCGATATGCCGGCTGAGCAGCCAGTAGACCCCGAAGGTGAAGAGCAGCATGGTGCCGGTAGCCACCGGACTCCGCTGCTGTTCCGCTACCTGACCGGAAAACCGCGCGCGCAGGAAATTCCACGCCACCGCCGCCAGCACCGCCGCCGTGCAGAGCACGACAACCTTCACGGCGATGAAGTAGAACCAGTCCAGCGGCGCGTGTGGGAAATCAGGCATCGCGCGCCGCCCGGTAAAAAAGGTTATACGCCGAGAACGGGATTTTCCGCAGATCCGGCGTCAGCACGTGCACGCACTCCTTCTTCATCGCCCGCAGCTCGAAGTTATAGCGGTCGAGGAAGGATGTGACGCTCAGGCGGAAGGTGTTTTCGATATTATACTTCACCTGGCCGCCCTCCAGCCGGATATTCTTCCCGAGTGGCGCCAGCGGCAGGAAATCCTTCAGAAACCCCAGGCACTCGCAGATATATTGACCTTTCAGCAACCCCGCCGCCGTCTGCGAGAGGATATCGCGCGCATCGAAGAGTAACGTATTCTTGATGAGCGGCAGGTACTCCCGGATCTTCGCATTGCGCATGATGGGTATGAAGTTTCCTTTGTCGCGGTACAGGTAGGAGATGGCCACCCGGTCGGTGTTGCACGGCAGTGGGATGAAGTCGGACACGCGCACCATACCCTGTGTCTGCCGCTCGATGCGATGCAGGATGCCGGTGAGCGTCACGCCGCCTGCGTCGTCCGGGCAGCGGCCGAAGCGCGCCACCGGCTGGAAATTGATGCCACGTACAAAAGGCGTATCGAGGCCGTATTGAATGATGCGTCCCAGTTCGCTTTCGTTGGCCGTCGGGTGCACGGTGGTCACCAGCGTCATCGGCACGCCGGCCTCTGCCAGATTGTTGACCGCCTGCTGCTTGACCGCGCTCAAGTCGCGCCCGCGCAGCCGCTCGTAGGCCCGCGGGGTGAAGCCGTCAAATTGCAGATACACCTCGAAGCCGCCGTAAAATTCGTGCAGCGCCGCGGCGAAGGCCGGGTCCTCCGCGATGCGCAGGCCATTGGTGTTGAGCATGACGAAGCGGAAGCCCTTCGCCTTTGCCATCCGGATGATGTCGAGGATCCGCGGGTGCAGCGTCGGCTCGCCGCCGCTGATCTGCATGATCTCCGCCTCGCCGGATTCGGACTGCAGATACATGTCCAGCATGCGCTCGATGGTCTGAAGGTTGAGGAAGCTGCCGTTGCCGGCGTTGGCATAACAGACGGGGCAGCCAAGGTCGCAGCGGTCCGTCACCTCCACCAGGCCGATGCAGGTGTGCTGCTCGTGGTCGGGGCAGAGGCCGCAGTCGTGGGGACAGCCGCGGCCAATCGCGGTCTGCGGGTGGGAGAGCGTGCCCGGCTTCTCATACTGGCCGCGGTGCAAATACCAGTCGGCGTCCTCCTCCAGCAGCGCCCGGTGCTCCCCGTGCTCCGGGCAGCGCTTCAGCAGGTAGACGGCGCCGTCCTCAACGACGATCTTGGCGGGAATGAGGGCAGCGCACTGCGAGCACAGGCTGGTCGTCTGTCCGTGGTACAAATAAGACTTTTGCCGATTGGACATGCGCGCTCCCGGCTCCTTGCCCACCTATTCAGCATGGCGGCATTCTTGTCCTGCACCGCCGGCAGGAAGCCTCACTGGAGAAAGACACGGCCGGCGGCGGAATCCATACGCAGAGTGAGTGAAAAGTGGTGAGTAGCAGGTAATCTTATGTATGGTCACTGTTCGGTGGTCGAGTAGGCAGGTGAGCCATCTCGCATTTTTCCGCAGCTTACGCGCCGTATCGAAACCACCGCGGGTAAAGGTAAACGTTTCGGGAATTGTGCTATTGTGATGGATGCAGTCCTGTCATCGCACGGGACAGGCTCACGGCTTGAGTACGGTCGGGTTGCGGCATATTTATGCTGGAGATAATGCTCACACGGCAGCAAGCTGGCAGGATGACATCCGGCGCCTGGATTACGGCTCCCCGACGACCTGCGAATCCCGCTGGACCGTATGCTTGACCGTTTCGCCGGCTGGTAGCAAATGGCAGCGTGACTGGGAGCGCGGACCTCTGAGTCCGCGCGTCTGGCCAACTCGCGCGGACTCAGAGGTCCGCGCTCCCAATTACGTAATGTGCCAGCGTTCCCGTCGCCGCCAGCAGCGCGATCAGCGCCACCCACGCCCATGCCGGCAGTGGGTTGCGGCGCACGGGCGAGCGCATGATGACCAGTCCGATGAGCAGGCCGCCCAGCAGCCCGCCGGCGTGCCCGGCCAGGCTGACGCCCGGCATCAGCGAAATCAGGCCGTTGATGAGCAATACCTGGGGAATCCAGCCGAACAACTGCTTGCGGACCGGCTTCGGGAATTCCTTCCAGTAGAGCGCCGCGATGGCGATGAACCCACCGAGTAGCCCGAAGATGCCCCCCGACGCGCCCAGCGTGACGTCGTTCAGCCTCGAAAACCACAGCGCGACCAGCGCGCTGGTGAGCACGCTGAAGAGGAACAGTGCGGCGAAGCGCGCCCGTCCCTGCCAGTGCTCCAGCATGGTGCCCAGGCTGTAGAGGGCGAACATGTTGAAGCCGATATGCAGCAGATTGGCGTGCAGGAAGCCGCTGGTCAACAGCCGCCACCATTCCCCGGCGTGCACGAGCGAAGGGACCAGCGCCCCCCACTTCACCGCAGCGGCATTGCTCAGCGAAAAGCTGATCGTCCCGCCGCCCAGCACCGAGGCGAGGAAGATGACGACGCAGAGCGCGATAATGCCGTATGTGACGTAGGGGCGGGGGACGCCCGTCGCACCGGGCGCCAAGGCGCGCTCTTCGCGCCGATGCTCGAGGTCCGCGCGCAATTCCCGCGCCGGGTCGATGTCCGCGACATCCGCGGGATACCCGGAAAACAGCGCGCCGAGGATGTCTTCGCGCAACGCCTCGGGTGTCACCGCCGCGCGCCGCACGCTCATCCGCCCGCTGCCGGCATCCAGGTAGGCGACGGTGCCGTCTACCGCCTGCCACAATGCATTCAGCTTCGCATCATCCGGCGCCGCCGTGCCGACCAGCAGCAGGCCCGCCGCCTTCATGCGACGGTGCAGATTCTCCCACACTTCGCGCAGATGCTCGAGCGGCAGCGGCCACGGACAGACGAGCAGGATGTCATCCCCGTTCGCCATCAGCACCGCGGAAAGTGGCCAGTGCGCCGGGTCGCCATCGAGATACCGATACCCACGCGCCAGCAACCCCTGCTGCACCCGCGCCATCGTGGCTGCCAGCGTGTCAGTGAGGCTATGAAATCCGTATTGCCGCGATTCATCCATCACCCGTCATTATACGCGAATCCCGCGCCGACCGCGACAAGCAAGAGCTTCCCTGGGAGCGCCGGCATCTCCTGCCGGCGCTCCCAGGGGGGTTACTCTTCCTCTTCCTCCGCCGCCATCTCCGGCATGCTGGGACGTCCCACTACCGAACTCGCCGGCGCGAAGATCACCTCGCGCGGTTTGCTGCCCTGGCCGGGGCCGACGAAGCCGCGCTCCTCGAAGATGTCCATGATGCGGGCGGCGCGGGTGTAGCCGATGCGGAATTTGCGCTGCAGCATGGAGGTAGAGGCATATTTCGTGGTGCGAATATAGTCGAGCGCCTTGTCGAACAGCTCGTCCTCCGGTTCGTCGTTGAAGCTGCCGTCCTCCCCATCGACGCGCATGGCCTCCTCTTCAATCGCCACGATCTCGTCGGAGAAGTGCGGCTTGCCCTGGCCCTTGACGAAAGAGACGACGTGGTTGATCTCCACTTCGGAGACGAAGGCGCCCTGAATGCGCGCCGGCTTGCTGGCGTCCACCGGCAGGTACAGCATGTCGCCCTGGCCCACCAGCCGTTCGGCGCCGTTCATGTCCAGGATCGTGCGCGAGTCCACCTGCGAGGCGACGGCGAAGGCGATGCGCGAGGGGATGTTGGCCTTGATGGTGCCGGTGATGACGTTGACCGACGGCCGCTGGGTGGCCACCACCAGGTGGATGCCGGTGGCGCGCGCGAGCTGGGCGATGCGGCAGATGGATGATTCGAACTCCGCCGCCGCCTGCATCATCAGGTCGGCCAACTCGTCGATGATAATGACGATATACGGCAGCTCCTCCAACACCTCCAGTCGCGACTGCTCGTTGAAGCCGACGATGTTGCGCACGCCTTTGTCGGCGAACATCTCGTAGCGCTGCTCCATCTCGCGGATGGCCCAGCGCAGCAGCCCGGCGGCATGCTTGGCGTCGTAGGCCACCGGCGCGATAAGGTGCGGGATATGCTGGAACAGGCTCAGCTCCACTCGCTTCGGGTCCACCAGCAGCAGCTTGACCTCCTGCGGGGTGGCGCGCATGAGGATGCTGCAGAGCAGGCTGTTGATGCACACCGATTTGCCGGAATTCGTCGCCCCGGCGATGAGCAAATGCGGCATTTTCGTCAGGTCCGCCATCCGCGGATGCCCGGCGATGTCGCGCCCCAGCGTGAAGGCGAGCGGCGATTTGCTCTTGCGCATCACCTCCGCGTCCAATACCTCGCGCACGCTGACCAGCGTCAGCTCTTTATTTGGCACCTCGATGCCCACCACGCCCTTGCCCGGCACCGGCGCCTCCACGCGCACGTCCAGCGCCGCCAGCGAGAGCGCGAGGTCATCCGCCAGGTTGGTGATCTTGCTGATGCGCACCCCCGGCGGCGGCAGAATCTCGAAGCGGGTCACCCGCGGCCCGCGCTCCACGCCCACCACCTTCGCCTCGATGCCGAAGCTGCGCAGCTTCTCTTCCAGCACCAGGATCTTCTCTGCCGAATCGTCCTTCGCCGTCGACGCGGTGCGCGGCGGCAGCGCCAGCAGGTCGAGCGCGGGCAGCGCGTAGGAGCGGTTGCCGTCTCCCTTCGGCGCCAGCGCGTCGAATTCGAGCTGCTGCGGCTTTTTGCGGCTGGGCACGCCCACCACCGGTTCGGTGTTTTCGTCTTCGTCTTCAACCGGCGTTGCCGGCATTGCCGGCGGCGCCGGCGGCGTCTTGAACGCGGGCGTTTTGACCGGTGCGGGGATGACCGGCGGTCGCTCCGGCTCCGGCTGGAAACGGCGGCGGCGTTCGGCCTCCTGCAGGGCTTCCACCCGCGCGGCGCGGCGCCGCTCAGCTTGCAGCCGGGCACGCTGCCCCAGTGCCCGCGCGCACCAGCGCCCACCCAGGTACAGCCATTTCGCGGGGGAAAGGAGGATGACCCACAACGGGATCTCCGTCAGCAATGCCACGCCGCACAGCAGAAAAAAGCTCAGCGCCACCCAGACGAGCTGCCCGAGCAACGGGGCGAGCCCTCCGACAATTACGCCGCCGATGAAGCCGCCGGGAGAATCGGCGAATCGCTTCGTGACCCACAGCACCGGCCATGGCATCGGATACGTGATCTGTGCCATGCCAAGGGCAGCGAAGAAAATCAGCGCGATGCCCGGCGCCGCGCGCGAGAACCCCAGCCGCTGCTGCAGCACCATCAGCGCGATGCCGAGGAGAATGAAGGCGAAGGCGATCCCCCAGGCGCCGTAGACGCCAAAGATCATTTGGACCACGTCGAGGATCGGTTTGAAGTGATTGCTGTTCAGGCGCGTCGCCAGCAGCAGCAGGATGCCGAGCGTCACCAGGACCAGCCCGGACAGCTCGTAACCGAGCGGCTTGCGCGTGGATGTCTCCTGCCGCGGCGCTTTGCGTCGCGCGGCAGGCCTGGCGGCGGATTTTGCCCTGGCCCGGCGGGCGGCCGGCATGCTCATGATCCCTCCGATGACGGCAACGGCGTGGACGGCAATAGTCACCGTATTCCACACCCGCGCCGCCGAAGGCCGGGTGAGAATAAACCAGCATCATGTTATCACGGCTTGACCGGTTCTGCAAGTTAAGGTGAGCCTCCTCAAGAAGGACTTGCCGGCCTCCCGGGCCGATCCTCTCTCGATAAAGCCTTCAGTGCCGGCGAAAAGGATTCCCCTTCCCCGCCGTCGAATCCGTTGCGGAAGAGGTATTGCACGCGTGGCAAGGGTGTTGGCCCCGCGGTGAAGGGGTATATTCCGATCAAGCATGTTTTCCCACCGGTCCGATGATTATGCGGCGAGTTATGTCAGCCACCTGGATGAGCTGCGCGCCCGCCTGTTCTACTGCCTGGCGGCGGTGATGGCGGGGATGATCGCTGCGTGGTTTCTCGCCAGACCGGCCTACAAGCTGATAGCCGGCGTCGTCGTCAATAAGGTGACCGACGTTGGGGGGCAAATCATCACCCTGCACCCGGCGGAATTCTTCCTCACGCAGATGAAGATCGCCCTGGTGCTCGGGCTGATCCTGGCGTCGCCGGTCGTGCTCTGGCAATTGTGGGGATTCATCAGGCCGGGACTTACGCCGCGGGAGCGGCGCGTGGCGGCGCCGGTCGTGCCCATGATTGCCGGGCTGTTTCTCTTCGGCGCGGCGGTGGCCTGGTTGATGATGCCGAACATCATGGCCTTTTTCTTGAGTTACCGCCATACCTTTGACGGAGTCCGGGTCGTGGTGAGCTTCGAGCAGACGATCGATTTTCCGCTATCGATCATGCTGGCCTTCGGCATCGCGTTTCAATTGCCGATCGTGCTCCTCGGGCTCGTCTGGCTGCGTATCTTGAGCGCGCGAATGATGCTCACGCAATGGCGTGTGGCCGTGGTGATTCTGGCGGTCGTGGCCGGCGTCGTGACGCCGACGAACGATATGCTGACCATGACGGCCATGCTGGTCCCGCTGCTGTTCCTCTATTTCGGCACGGTCTGGGTGGCCTTGCGTATTCAAAAATCGTCGGAAGCTCGCGAGGCGGCGGAAGTTAGTGAATGATGCAGTTCTCCGATAGACGCATTCCGATACTGGTCCTGTTGCTGCTGCTCGCGCTGGGGCGCGGGCCGGCATTGAGCGTGGCGCAGCAGGGCAATGTGCTGCTGATCGACGGCCGCCCCACCGCGCTGACGTTCGCGCGCGGCTGCACCGATCCGGCGCAGGTGCCCGCCTACCGCGCGCAGGGCTTCAATACTCTGCTGGTGCGGGTCGATTCGCCGGGCGCCATCACGCTGGAAAACGCGCGGAAGCTCCTCGACGCCGGCGAACAGGCCGGGCTGTACCTGCTGGTCGAGCTGGCCAACGGCAACTGGTCCGACAGCGATCTCGCCTGTTTGAGCGACAAGGCGTATCTGGAAACCGCTGAATATTTCGTGGACAGCGTGGTGACCGATCTGCAGCACTATCCGCACCTGGTCGGCTGGATCATCAGCACGGTGGAAGACGGCAAATTAATTACCAATATGATGACCATCGGCGAATTCCTCCGGCGGCGCTATGGCACCATCGAGCAAATGAATGCCGCCTGGGCGGTGAAAGAGGACAACGGGCGGGTCTTTAATCCGCATGCGACGTCGTTTGGCGTGCTGACGCAAGCGGAGGTGGAACACCTGGCGCAAACCGCCCCGCCGGAGATCGCCAAAACCATCAACCGGCAACTCGACGACTACCGGCAGCTCCACGCCGTGCGTGATACCGATTTTCGCCTCTACCTGAAGCGCTATTACCAGACCGTGGCGGAAGTGAACGCGCGCTGGGGCTTCAAGTTCCCGGCATGGGATAAAATCAGCACGGACGTGCTCGAGCGCCGGGAGCAGCAGCAGCCCGGCGCTTCGCTGCCCGCCCAGCTCGAGCTGGTGCGCTATAAAATCGAGGTGCGCCGCTACCTGCTTGACTGGTGGGCGCAGCAGATTCTGATCCGGGACCCGGAGCACCTGACCTTCGGCGGCGGCATGACCGATTACCGTGGGATGAGCAGCCTGCCGCCGTCGCTCAACGGCGTGTATACTGAATGTTATCCCGGCACGGCGGAGATGGACGTCGAGGGGCACAACCCCCAGGCCATCGACATCGCTCGCCATGGGAATCTTCGCATCGTGCTGGCCGGCATCTCAGCGAAAAACGCCGAACCCTCCCGGTTCGTCTATTACCTCTACGGGGCGGCGCTGCATGGGGCGGCAGGCATCGGGATAAACGATTGGGCGGCGGTCAGCGGCTCGAATGTGCTCAGCGGGGCGTTGGCGAAGTCGCTGGAGGATATCGGCGCGCGCGCGCTGCTGGGCCGCAGTCCCGCGCCGCGTGTCGCCATTGTATATACGCCTTATACGCCGGGCCTGTATACCTCCGGACGCCCGCTCTACGGGTATCTGCCGCCCTTCATCACCGACGGGCCGGGGAACCTGATCTTCCGGCTGCGCAACGGCACCGGGTATGGGCAGATCGACTATCTGGCGCCCGAGGACTTGACGCAGGTGCCGTTGTCACGATATCAGGTGGTGATGCTGCTGTCGGCGCTGGACCTGCCGCGCCCGTCGATGCTGGCGCTCACCCGCTTTGTCGCGGATGGTGGCCTGGTGCTTGCCGACGCGGGCGCCGGCACCATGCAGGCCAACGCGAACCACCTGTCGCTGCCGCCCGAGCTGTCGCAGTTGTTCCGGGTCGATAATTACGATACCCGCTTCGTCGAGACCCGCCTGAACCTGGAGGTGTATCGGCCGACTCCGCTTTTCCCCCGGCTGGTGGCCGGCACGCGCTCGCTCGGGCTGTATGAAGGGTTCGCGGTCCGCTACAGCGCGCGCTTTCGGCCCCTCGCGGGAGCGGACTTGCTGTTTACGCTGGCCACGAAAAGTGTCCTCACGCCGCCGGTGCCGCACCCGTATCGACCGCTCCCGCGCGTGCCGACGCGCGGCGTGTTCATCTCCGGATATGGCAACGGCCTGGCCATCTTCGCGCCGCTGCCGCTCTATCAGTGCTGGCTCCCCGGCATCCCCGGCGACATGTTATTCGATGAGTTCCATCGCGACCTGTTCGGACGGAACGCCGACGTCATCTTTCGGCGCCCGATCGACTTGCTGCCCTCGCGCGCGGCGCTGTCCCGTTATGCCGATGGCAGCGTGGCGCTGTGGACCCAGGACGACGTGACGCCGTCGGCCTGGGTGAGCAATCCGGAGCGGCGCGTATACAACCTGCCCGGCGGAAGCTGCGAGATCATGGCGGGGGGGACGAATCTGGTCTGCGGCTCGGCGGGTTACCACCTCGCCGAGCCGCTGCCGGTGCGGCTCGTGCGCATGGACCTGCCCGTCACCGTGCGGGTGTTGCAGGACGATGCGGCGGGGCTGGTAGTGCAATTCCGCACCAAAGACGATCTTGCCGGCGAGGTAATCACCCTGGAAGTCGGCAACGGCACCTATCACGTCGCGCCCGACTCTGTGCATCGCCTCATCTGGCTGACCGATGACGACGGCGGCGAGTCCGAGGTGACCGCCGATAAGGACAGCCTGCTGCACATCGACGTGCCCCTGTCCCAAAAACTCACCACTATTAGCCTGCTGGACAAGGAAGCCGGCGGCAGCTTGCAAGTCACCCCCGTCCACGACGGCGACATCGACATCCAGGCCGCCCCCCCGGCAGGATAAGACTCATACATGGAGCGCCCCCCGGGGACTGTCCCCTCTGCCCCGATCCTAGCTGTGAATAGGTAAACCCCCCGGGGACTGTCCCCGCATCTAGCGCCCGCCCGTTAAAAACCAGCGCCGCTGCAGGGACTGTCCCCTCTGCCTCCCGCTTTATGCATAAGTCCTAACGCGCTGCCTCCACGAGCGCCGACGCCGGTTGCTCCAGCTTCAGCCAGAGCAGCGGGATGACGCCCGCGATCATGACCAGGCCGCTGAAGAAGAAGGGGAAGGTCGTGCTGATTTTTGCCAGCGACGGATAGACATCGCCGAGGTGCAGCAGGAAACCCGCGGCCAGCGGACCGGCGATGGCGCCGGTGCTGGTCCACGCCAGCACTTTCCCCACCTCGATCCCCCGCCGGTCATCGCGCGAGTAGTGCTGGATGATCATCGCCTGGATGGGCACCCAGATGCCCGCGCCGACCAGGTCGTGCAGCAGGAAGATGCCGGCGGAGAGCCGGAAGTGCGGCACCACCGCGCAGGCGGCCATCGTCACACCCTCGATGACAAAGCCCCAGCAGTACCAGGCCCGCAGATTTTTGATCGGCAGATTGCCCACCAGCAGCAATGGCAGGGCGATGGTGACGCGGTGCAGGGACATAAGGCGGGCGTTCCAGATGTCGGAGATGGCGAAGCGATCCATGAAGAAGATCGGCAGGTAAAAGTTGTGGCTGATCGCCACCCCGAAGGAGAAGATGACGCCCGCGATCAGCACGATGCGCAGGTTGTGGTGGAGATCGAAATCGAACAGCTCGCGCAGGGTGATGACCTGCGCGGCGGGCGCGCGCTGCCGCTCGGTGAACTGCAGTGCCCACACCGTCGCAGCGACCGCCAGCACGCCGCCGGCCACGTAGAGCGCGAACGGATACCCGGCGCCCGTCCCCAGCACGGCGATGATCGTGCCCGCCAGCAGCGTGCCGCCCGCCTGCACCAGGTACTCGACGCCGCGGAACTTGCCGATGAAATTCAAAAAGGCGCCGCGCTGCTCCTCATACAGCACGATCGGGAAGAGGGTTTCGCGGGTGAGCGCGGCGATGTCGCGCACGATCTTCATCGCCGATTGCGCCAGCAGGCCCGCCAGCAACGGCGGCGCGGCCGTGCCCAGCCCGCAGCAGACCAGCGCCCAGCCGAATAATTGCTTTCGCCCCCAGCGATCGGACAGCCCGCCCATGTAGATCCGTACGAGCACCATGGCTGCGCCCGCGACCGCGAAAATGCCCCCCATCGCCGTATACGTTATCCCCCGGGACTTGAGAAAGAGGGGAAAGACGTATTCATACACCCCCGTCGCCAGCCCGAACAACACCGCCGTCCCGAGCGCCAGCCACAAATTCCGATTCATCCCCCTCACCACCCCTCCAACTCCCCCGACATACTCTGTCCCTTATCTTACGCTTACTCTCACGCAGACTCTCTCTCATGCTCATGTTCTTACTCCTAACCCGGCGGAGCCGGAATTTAATGAGTTCAGAAGGTTCAGATGCGTCGAAATACGGCCTTTTTCTCGACAAGCTGTCGAGAATTTGACCGAGTAAGGACTACTCCAACTCGAAAAAAGCCGCCTCACCCCCCCAACAAGCCTTCCGGGGACAACGCCTCGAGAAGCTTGCCTGGGGACGAGAAGGCTTTTTCGATCATGAGCATGAAATAACCTGGCGCTCGTGCAAAGCGGCCAATGGCCCAAAGTGTAGCACGGACCGTTGCCCGGCGCAATACAGGACTGAACTGCTGACGTAAAAGCCCTTCCGCGCCAGGCCGGCTGCATGGGATAATACCCGCAAGGCTGGTCTGGCGGCGAAAGGGCTGCCCCAACACACTCACTACTTACAATTTATAACCCAAACATGCTCCGCCCATTCACGAGATATTCGGATTCGTCAGCGCGAACCGCCCATTTGGATTCAAGGTATACAGCCACACCGTCACCTGCTGCGCGCCCGCCGCCACGGTGCTGGCGGCGGCCGGCTGCCCGAACAGGGTCACCGGCTGCGAGCTGAGCACATCATACTGCACCGCCATCAGCTTGCCCTGGCGGTTGAAGATGAACGCTTCCGGCATCAGCGCGTTGAACTGGTTGTCCACCAGCGCTGTGTTGAGATAGACCTGCCCCACTCCGGGGGTGAAGGCGCCGACCGGCTGGTAACCCAGCGCCATGGCCTGCGTCGGCGTCAAGCCCCGATACCGTGTGGTCACCATCTGCAGCGTGCTCTCATTGGTCGGCGTCAGCCCGGTGGTAAAGATCTCTTCCAACCCCGCCACCGTGGTTTTGGTCCCGAGCACGAAATACGGATAGTACGGGTTGCCGTGCCGCGTGACGGCCCCGTTGATGCGGGTATACGTCAGCGGATTGCCCTGTTCGAACACGCTGTCGTAAGTCGATGGTACACTGGCCCAGTTCAGGTTGTGGACCGAGGCGTTGGTGATAGCAAATTCTTCCTCGCTGCCCAGCACGAGGAGAATCGGTTCGCCGGTGACGAATTGCGTCGCCACCGCCGGACACATCGGCGGCAACGCCACCGCCGGCCCCGGGCAGACCACGGCGGTCGCCGTGGCCGGCATGATAACAGGTGTCACCGTGGTGACGGTGGTCGTTTGTGCCCAGACCGCGCCGGCGCCGAACGCGAGGACGCACAAGACAGTCGCCCAGACTTTCATTGAATCCCCTCCTTTTCCTGGCCGTTCGGCCTGCAGGGCCAACGGCGGTATCTCCGTGTATCAACAGATACCAGACAAAGCCGGAAGCTCAGGAGCATTCTTTATTACGAAAAGCCTGTTGGTTCCGGTTCTGCCGGGTTACAGATATACTATTACTGCCTTTCTTGCGCCGTTATGACGCGCCGATTTCCCGCCAAACGCAAAGAATCCCCCCGTTTTGTCTCTCCCGCGGACACAACCCCTCCGCCCTCCCGCATGCAATCGAACCTGCCGCACCTTCCCATGCTCAAGCACTAAGAACGCCGCTTGGATCCCTCTAAACCTTGCGGGTTATGACGGCAATCTGCCAGGAAGATGCTGTCGTTATCCGTAACCGAGCCGCAGTCTTCCTGCCGGCGGATTGCGTCCTGGTGCTGTTGGATTGCACTGGCTGTGTATAATGCGACCTGAAAAACGAGGATGAGATGGCGCAGGTGATACTGTGTGTCAGCTATCTACCGGGAAGATAATGACTCGGTTATCGGGTACGAAAAAGAAGGCTTAACGACATCACGAGCAGCATCAAGATAAAAGGAGAAAGGGTTATCCAGAGACGTTTACCGCGCAAACCATAACGTGGCGCGACCGACCAGAAGCCCAGTGTGCTTCCGATAATGCCTCCCCATAGACCCCACATGAGCCAGGGTACTCGTGGTATAAATATGACGCTGAATAATTGGTCAAGCCCGTAAAAAAGGAATAATGCGAGGATTGCGATTCCGAAGTAGATGCCGGGTACGATAAGACGGGGAAGGGCGACAAAGAGCAAAAGCAGAAACGCAATGCCGATGATGACGAAGATAATGACTTCTTCCATTATCGTCCTTCCCGGCATCTCCGCCGCGCGCCAGCTCAATCTGCTCATTTTAGTAAATGTTTGTTGTCCGTTATAATAGTGTAACTGAAACACTATGTCAAGGGGTAGAAAGGCAATACACACGCAAAACTACTTCCCCACCGGGAATCCGCGACCCTCGCCAGAGCATTGAAGATAATAATAATGTCAACAGTTAAATGAACGTAAAGTAAAATGTTGCACGTGCAACATTGACATAACTATTTTTTGGTCAATATCGCTGACTCTGACTCCTACCCCGGCGAAGCCAGGACCAATAAGTGCAGGCAAATCGCTCCTCCCGATAAAATCCGCTATAATGTCACGATGCAATGGGATGTCATCATCGTGGGTGGCGGGCATGCGGGGTGCGAGGCGGCGCGGGCGGCGGCGCGGCGGGGGGCGCGGGTGCTGCTGATCGCCATCCGGCTGGAGCGAATCGCTCATATGCCCTGCAATTGCAGCCTGGGCGGACCGGCGAAGGCGCAGCTCGTGCGCGAGATCGCCGCGCTGGGGGGCGCCATGCCGCGCGTCGCGGATGCGGCGGCCACCCACGCGCGGCTGCTCAACACCAGCAAAGGGCCGGCCGTGCAGGCCATCCGCGCCCAGATGGATAAGGAACTGTACCCCGCCCTCATGCGCCGCGCGCTGGAGGAGGAGCCGAACCTGACGCTGCTCGAAGGCGAAGTCGCCGCCCTCGACGCGGCGGAGGGGCGCGTCCGCGGCGTCACGCTGGCGGATGGGCGCAGCTTCACCACCGAGGTCGTCATCCTCGCCACCGGCACCTTCCTGAACGGCGTTACCTTCGTGGGCGATCAGACGAAACCCGAAGGGCGGCATGGCGAGGCGCCGGCGAATCACCTCTCCGCCTCTCTCGCCGCGTACGGCCTGCGGCTGGGCCGGCTGAAGACCGGCACCACCCCGCGGCTGGACGCGGAATCCATTGATTTTGACCGCTGCGAGCTGCAGCCGTCGTCGGAGACGCCGCTGCGCTTCCAGTTTGCCTGGCAACAGCCGCTGTCGCCGCGCGCGCCACTGCTGCCCTGTCACCTCACCTACACCACCGCGGAAACGCACCAGATCATCCGCGAGAATCTGCACCGCTCCGCGCTCTACGGCGGCCTCATCTCGGGCCGCGGTCCGCGCTACTGCCCGTCCATCGAGGACAAGGTGGTCCGCTTCGCCGAGCGCGAGCGGCATCAGGTCTTCCTGGAGCGCGAGGGGTGGGGTTCGCGGGTGATCTATCCGATGGGCATCTCCACCAGCCTGCCCGCCGACGTGCAGGAAGCCTTCGTGCACAGCATTCCCGGCCTCGAACGCGCCGTCATCCTGCGCCCGGGGTACGCGGTGGAATATGATTACCTGCCGCCCGACCAGCTCTGGCCCAACCTGGAGGTGAAAACGCTCCACGGCCTTTTCTGCGCCGGGCAGCTCAACGGCACCTCCGGGTATGAAGAGGCGGCGGCGTTGGGCCTGCTGGCGGGCATCAATGCCGTGCAGCACCTGCGCGGTGAAGCGCCGTTTCTGCCGGGGCGCGAGGAGGCGTATCTCGGCGTGCTGGTGGACGACCTGGTAACGAAAAGCATCGACGAGCCATACCGCATGCTCACCTCGCGCGCCGAGCACCGACTGCTGCTGCGGCAGGACAATGCCGACCTGCGGCTGACCGATCATGGGGCGCGGCTGGGACTGGTTTCAGAAGACGAATACGCGCGCTTCCGCGAAAAGCGCGCGGCCATTGACACCGAGCTGGCGCGGCTGGCTGCCACGGCGCCGGGCGCGGCGGGGGTGGACGGCGCCGGCCTGTCGAGCGTGCTGGAGTGGCTGCGGCGGCCCGAAGCGACCTACACCCGCCTGCGGGAGACGGACCCCGCTGCCGCCTGCGTGCCCGCGGAGGTGGCCGACCAGGTGGAGATCGCGGTGAAATATGAGGGGTATATTCGCCGGCAGGAGCGCCAGGTGGCCAGTCACCGCCGGCTGGAAGCGCGCCTGCTCCCGCCCGAGCTCGATTACCACGTCGTGCGCGGCCTGTCCCGCGAGTCGGTCGATCACCTGACCCGCGTGCGCCCCCGCTCTCTCGGCCAGGCCGCCCGCATCGGCGGCGTCACCCCCGCCGACATTGCCCTGCTCTCCGTCTGGCTCGCCGCCCGCGACTGCCGGGAAAATGTTGCACGTGCAACATTGACATAACTATTTATGGTCACCTTCCCCAGGGTTGCGACCCTGGGCTAAATTCCGCGACCCTTTCAGGGTCTGATCGGTTACGTGATTCACCACCTACCGTTGCAGCATCTCCAGCACGCGCGTCAGGTCGTCGGTACTGTAGTAATCGATCTCGATGGTACCGCTGTTCGCGGTGGAGCCGGCTTTGAAAACCACCCGCGTTCCGAGCAATGTCTGCAGCTCCGACCGCACCTGCAGCAAGTGCGGGTCCGCCTCCGGCGACAGATCCGCCGACTTTTGGAGGACCGGCTTCAGGGGTCTCCGGGCGATGGTCTCCAGCTCGCGCACCGATAAGCCGCGTTTGATGGCCGTAGCGCACAATTCGACCTGTCGCTCCGGATCTTCCACGCTCATCAGCGCTCGCGCGTGTCCCTCGCTGATCGTGCTGTCCTCCACCGCCTGCTGAACGGGCGCCGGCAGCGTCAGCAGGCGCATCGTGTTCGACACCGTCGACCGGTTTTTACCCACGCGCTCCGCCACTTCGATCTGCGACAGTTTGAAATCGCTCACCAACTGCTGATACGAACGCGCCGCTTCCATGGCGTTCAGATCTTCGCGCTGCAGGTTCTCCACCAGCGCCAGCACCAGCATTTCGCGGTCGGTGCAGCCGCGGATGATTACCGGCACGCTGGCCAACCCGGCCTTACGCGCCGCCTGCAGCCGTCGCTCGCCGGCGATCAATTCATAACCGTCCGCGATGATCCGGACGGTGAGCGGCTGCAAAATCCCGTACTGCCGGATCGATTCCGCCAGCTCATCCAGCGCCTCCGGCGAGAAGTTGCGCCGCGGCTGATAGCGGTTCACCGCAATCGTCGCGATCGGCGCCATCACCGGCGCCGTCCCTGCCGACAGCTCCGCCCCTGGAATCAACGACCCCAACCCGCTGCGTCTTGGTATAGACATCGTGAAAGCACCTCCTCACTGAAATTCATTTCGTGCAGTAGTCCTTTCGCATGAGGAAAGGAAAAATGGAAGGCTGGAAGAGTGAAAGAAAGGATCAATTCAGTGCATGGTGAATTTACCGACCTTCCAATCTTAAATTTTCGCTATCGCTGTATCACTTCCCGGGTCAGCGCCTGGTATGCGCGGGTGCCTTTGCCGCGCGGATCGAAGGTGAAAATGGTTTCGCCGAAGCTGGGCGCCTCGGACAGGCGGACCGAGCGCGGAATCACGGTGGAAAAGACGCACGCCCCGTATTGCCGGCGCACGGTGGTGATGACGTCCCGGCAGATGCGGATGCGGGTGTCCACCATGGTCAGCAGGATACCGAACACTTCCAGCGCCGGATTCAGCCCGCGCTTGACCAGGCGCATGGTGTGTTCGAGCTGCGCCAGGCCCTCCAGCGCGAAAAATTCGCATTGCATGGGAATGAGCGCGGCATCGGCGGCCGCCAGGCAATTCACCGGCAGCAAGCCCAGCGACGGCGGCGTGTCGATGATAATGTTGGCATACATCTCGCCCACGCCATCGAGCGCGTGGCGCAGGTAGAGCTCGCGGTTGGGCAATGTCGCCAGATCCACCACAGCGCCGGCCAGGTCCAGCGTAGCCGGCAGCAAGTCGAGCCCGTCGATGCGCGTGGGTACGACCGCCTCGCTCCACGGCACGCCATCCAGCAGCACCTCGTAGACCGTTGCGTGCAAGTCGGACTTGGCCACCCCCACGCCGGTGGTCGCGTTGCCTTGCGGGTCGAGATCTACCAGCAGCGTGCGCTGGCCGGCCAGCGCCAGCCCCGCAGCCAGGTTCACCGCGGTAGTGGTTTTGCCGACGCCGCCTTTTTGATTCAGGATGGCTAGAATGCGTGACATAAAAATATCCGTTTTCCTGTTCATTCTAAGGATTCGCCGGGGGGCTGTCAAGGAACAGCGGGCGTTTTTTCATCACCCCAGCATCGCGGGGGTAGTTTGGCGGCGACGGCGACAAAGCGCGTACGACGATCAGCAGCCGCTCACCCGCGCCTGCCAGCGTCAAGCGGCGCGTTTCCGCGATTTCGCCACGCAGTGCCTTCAATGCTGGCGCGCTCTGTGCAATCTCCGCTTCGCCGGCCGGCCCTTTCATGGCAATCAGCACACCGCCGACAGCCAGCAGCGGCAGGCTATACTCGATCAGCACGCCGAGATGCGCCACCGCGCGGACGAAGACGGCGGAAAACAGGCCGCGGAAGCCTGGCCGGCGTCCCAGCGCCTCCGCGCGCGCCCACAGCGGGTGGATATTGGGCAGCGGCAGCGCCGTTGCCACCTCTTCGAGGAAGGCGACCTTTTTTCGCGTGCTGTCGTTGAGGACGAACTCCACTTCCGGGTGGTGGATAGCCAGCGGCACGCCGGGGATACCCGCGCCGGTGCCGATGTCGATGACCCGGTCGCCGACTTTCGGTCGCCAGACGGTTTCCACGGTGAGGGCATCGACGAAATGCTTTGCCGCCACTTCCAGCGGATCGGTGATAGCGGTGAGATTGATATGCTCATTGCGTTCCAGCAGCAGCGCCAGATAGCGCGCGAACAGCGCCTCCTGCTCCGCGCTCACCGTCAACTCCAACTCACTCGCGCCCGCGCGCAAGACCGTGATCCAGTCAGTCATACCTTACTATTATAACAGAACGGAGGATCGAATAATTGAAGATACCCTGAACGGATAGTGTAATGCTCCCGGAAATAGTTATGTCAAAGTTGCACGTGCAACATATTGGTTCCTGCCGGGAGACGGTCACACGGATAAGGACGGGCAGGATAGTGCAAAGTGAACTGGATTTACCGCCGTTCTCCTGGTTTATGGGGGAGAGAAAGAGAAGGAGAATGAGAAAGCGGCATCTCCCGAAAATAGTTATGTCAAAGTTGCACGTGCAACATTTTGGTTCCGGCCGGGGGACGGTCACACGGATATGGACGAATAGGGTAATGCACGTGAACTGGATTTTCCGCCGTTCTCCTGGTTTATGGAGGAGAGAAAGAGAAGGAGAATGAGAAAGCGGCATCTCCCGGAAATAGTTATGTCAATGTTGCACGTGCAACATTTTGGTTCCGGCCGGGGGACGGTCACACGGATAAGGACGGGCAGGATAGTGCAAAGTGAACTGAATTTTCCGCCGTTCTTTTGTTTATGGTGGAGAGAAAGAGAAGGAGAATGAGAAAGCGGCATCTCCTAAAAATAGTTATGTCAAAGTTGCACGTGCAACATATTCTTTGTTGCTGATCTATCCGCAATCCGTTCTCCATTCTTCCGGTCTTTTTCCTATACTGGTGTGGGAGGTGGGCCATGGCACCGGTCAGGCTGGGGATTATCGGGGTGGGCGGATTCGGATTATTTTCTTTGGAGCAGTATCGGCAACTGCCCGAGGTGCAGATTACCGCCATTGCGGGCAGGCATCCGGAGAAGTATGCGGCGCTGGCGAAGGCATATAATATTCCGTTCCACACGACCGACTGGCGGGCGCTGGCCGCGCACCCGGAGGTCGATGTTGTCTACCTGGCAACGCCGCCGGATACCCGCGCGGAGATGGCGCAGGCGGCGCTGGCGGCAGGGAAGCATGTTTTCTGCGAAAAACCGCTGGCGCTGACGCTCGCTGATGCCGACCGCATGCTGGACGCCGCCCAGCGAGGCGGATTGCGGCTGGGCATTAACTTCGTGATGCGCTACAGCGCATTGTATGAGCTGGCACGCACACTGATCTCGGAAGGCCTTCTCGGCGAACCGCAGCGTTTTGCTTTCGAGAATGATGCCGGCGATCTGCCCGCCAACCACTGGTTCTGGGATCCACGGCGCAGCGGCGGCATTCTGGTGGAGCACGGCGTGCATTTCTTCGATATCGCCGGCGTCCTGTTCGGCGAGGGGGCGCTGTGCTGGGCGGGGATGAGCCGGCGAGCGAGCGGAGAAGCGGACCGCTGGCTGTGCGTGCTGCGTTATCAAGAGCGCCTATTCGCCTCATTTTATCATGCCTTCGACACGCCATCCGCCATCGAGCACACGCGAGCAGTGATCGAGTGCGCGCAGGGGTCGCTGACGATCGACGACTGGTTCCCCACGCGCCTGGCCGCCTCCGGGCTGCTGTCCGCGGAGGCCGCCACGCGCGCCGCCGTGCTGCTACCCTCCGCGGAGATCGTGCCATTGCCCGCCCCGCAGATGGTGCTCGCCAATGGGCGCGAGCGCGAGGTGACGCACCGGCTGCAGGCCGACGTGACAGCCGGCGATAAGCAAGTACTGTATGCCGCCGCAGTGCGCGCGGCGATGCGCGACTTCGTCGAATGGGTACGTGATGCCGATCATCGGCCGCGCGTCACCGGCGCCGACGGCCGTGTTGCGCTCGCTATGGCGCTCGCGGCGACAAACATGGCGCAGGCAAACTGGAACCTATTAAAAAAGTGAAACCATAGAGACACAAATAGGAGAGTGCGGAGTTTTGCGGTGTATTGCGGCGTTAGCAGGGCATTTCCCGCAAATAAGGCTTCAGGTATACCTTCTTCCGATTCGCGGCGCTACGGGCAAGGCAGGGCTTATTATTATGTTTGCTAACAGATGTTTCTTGTGGTGTGTACAAGCATGCGTACTCTACCCAAAAATGAGTATATTTAAACCTATATTCCGATTTTTATGGGGAAATTGCTTTCAGAAGGGGTGAGAAGATGGATTGTCTGATCCTTGATTTATGGGATTCGGGGACCGTTATACTTCCATTCTACTGTTATCGATGCCTTCTTTTGTCTTCTTATTAGTCGTCGAGAATTGCTTGCTGTCCTAACGGTGGCCACTATAACCTTTCATGCCCTCGTAAAGGAATTAAGCGGAGAGGAATGGGACGGATGGGGCGGGGGTGGCTTTCCGTGGGGGGCGGATTGTGATATGATGATGATCGCTTCCTCGGGGTGCGAGGGGTTGGCGGGCTTTTTTCCACTTGTTGGGAGGGCGGGCGAATTTTCTCGCGGGGGGCAAGAGGCATCCGGGGTTTTGCGGCGAATAGACAGAGAGAGACTCCGGTATGCCGTTGGTGCGCCGCCGGCGTGCGAGTCTTCGGCGCGTTCCGCGGGCCATCGAGCACCTTGCCCGAAAACCGCGGGGGTTTGCGCAGGCGATCTCCCGGAGCACATGTCAACACACACGATGTAAGGAGCAGACGATGACAGTACTGTTGCGGTTGTTACTCGTTACCGCGGTGGTGGTCGCCGCAGTGGCGGCCTCCTGGAGCTTCCCCACGCTCTATGGGGATACCGGCCTGGTGCTGGTGCCGACCGCCGACACCCTCCAGGATACCTTTGTCAGTGTCGCGGGGAATTACGCCGAGGTGAAAACCGAAAATGGCGGCCGCGCGATTATCTATCCGGTACGTTTCCTCTATGGCGGGAGCGACAACCTGGAGTTGTTCGTGACGCTCTCGGAATCGAGCACCTCTCGCGCGGAAGGCGGCTTCGACGTGCTGGGCGGCGGCTTCAAAGTGGCGCTGATCCAGGAGAATCTGGCGACGGACCGTCCCGGGATAGCGGTCGGAGCGCGCATGTATCAGACCTCGGGGTTTATCGACAAGCGGGTCCTCGATGCGTATGTTGTCGGGTCGAAGACGGTGTTCAAAACGAGCGATATCCTCGATCAGAGCGGCTACACGTTCCGCGCGCACCTAGCCGGCTTTTTCTCGCGCCAGACGGGCGGCAACCTGCCGGACGAGAACTTTTACTCCGCGGCCGCCGGGGTGAGCTACAACAACTTCAACGGCACCTCAGTCGTGGTCGATTATGTGCCGGAGCTGACGTCGCACAACCTGACGTATCGCAAGGCGGCGCTGTCATTCGCGCTGCGGCGTCCGTTGTCCCAGAACTTCGCCATCGAGGCGGGGACGACCCAGCCCTTCGGCGAAGGCAGCGGCGGCAAGCTATACGCCGGCCTGCTGTATACGTGGGGGGTTCAGCAAGTGCCACGGAACCAGGAGCCGCGCATCGATAATTCCGGGTATTGATAGGCTAGCCGGAGGGGACAGTCCCTGCAGTGGCGCTGGTTTTCAACGGACGGGCTTGAGATGCGGGGACAGTCCCCGGAAGGCCTGGCGGAGGGGACAGTCCCTGCAGTGGCGCTGGTCTTCAACGGACGGGCTTGAGATGCGGGGACAGTTCCGAGAGGCTTGGCGGAGGGGACAGTCCCTGCAGTGGCGCTGGTCTTCAACGGACGGGCTTGAGATGCGGGGACAGTCCCCGAGAGGCTGGCCGGAGGGGACAGTCCCTGCGGTGGCGCTGGTCTTCAACGGACGGGCTTGAGATGCGGGGACAGTCCCCGGAAGGCTTGCGGGAATATCGGGCTGATGGGTACAATACGTCCGGGACTCGGGGTACAGTCACAGACAGTCCCCCGGGTCCCGGACGTATGACCATGCCAGCAGAGACCGCAATTTGCAGCCCACGGGAGATCACGGAAGCGTGGGAAGATCAACTCCTTGCGCCGCAGGCGATGCGGTGCGCGCACACACGCGGGCGCCAGCGCGCGGAGGCGCCGTGCCCGTTCCGCACCGATTTTCAGCGAGACCGCGACCGCATTCTGCACAGTAAATCTTTCCGCCGCCTCGCCAAAAAGACGCAGGTCTTCGTGACGCCCCGCTCCGACCACGACCGCACACGCCTGACACACAGCCTGGAGGTATGCCAGGTGGCGCGGACCATCGCGCGGGTGCTGCGGTTGAACGAGGATTTGACCGAGGCCATCGCACTGGGGCACGACCTGGGGCATAGCCCGTTCGGGCACACCGGGGAAGAAGCGCTGGACCTGGTGTACCACGATTACGACGAGACGGTGCATTTTCACCACGCGGAGCAGAGCCTGCGCATCGTGGACTTGCTGGAGCGGAACGGGCGGGGGTTGAACCTGACGTGGGAGGTGCGCGACGGCATTCTGCACCACAGCAAAGGCGACGCGGACTGGCCGACGCACGGGACCGCCGCCGTCACGCTGGAGGGGCAACTGGTGGCGCTGTGCGACCGCATCGCTTACAGCAGCCACGACATCGACGACGCGCTGCGCAACGGTATTTTCACCGTGAACGACCTGCCCGCCGATATCAACCGGCAACTCGGCACCACGCACGGGGCGCGGCTGACCGCGATGGTGGCCGACGTGGTGGAAGCGAGCCGTGACCTGACCATCATCCGCATGAGCCCGGGCATGACCGCGCTGACGAACACGCTGAAGGATTTCATGTATGACCGGGTGTATCTGTCGCGCTCGATGTCACCGAAGGCGCGGGTGCACATCCAGCGCGTCATCACCGGGCTGTTCCAGTACTTCATGGCCCACCCGGAGGTCGTCCCGGATCTCGACCCCACCGCCCCCACCCCGCTGCGCGCCCGCCTGGTGTGCGACCACGTGGCGGGGATGACCGACACCTTCGCGGAGCGGCAGTTCCACAAACTGGTGCATAGATGAGTTTTGAGTTTTGAGTTTTGAGTTGGGGGAGGAATGGGAGGATGGGAAGGTTGGAAGACTGGAATTTGGAAGACTGGAATTTGGAAGACTGGAAGGCTGGAAGACTGGAAGATTGGGACGAATGGGAGTTGGAGAGTGAGAGTCAGAGTATGAATAAGAGTCAGAGTATGAAAATTATCCCCTGAATGGTTGCAATTACTATAATATGACACATATACCCGCCATGGTTATGGTATTGATGCCCGCGTACCAGGAGGCCGAACGCATTGTCGCCACGGTGACGATGGCGCTGGGGCTGCCGGGGGTGACGCGGGTGCTGGTCATCGACGATGGCTCGACGGATGAGACGGCCATACTGGCAGAGGCCGCGGGCGCCGAGGTGCTGCGGCTGGCGCAGAACGGCGGGAAGGGAGCGGCGCTGCGCGCGGGACTGGCCGCCTGCCCGGGAGACGACGGCGACATTTTCCTGCTGCTGGACGCCGACCTGGGGGCGAGCGCGGCGCAGGCGGACCGACTGCTGGGGCCGGTATTGACGGGGGAGGCTGACCTGACCATCGCCCGCTTCCCGCGTGCCGGCAAGGCCGGGTTCGGGCTGGTGAAGGGGCTGGCGCGGTGGGGGACGTGGCTGCTGACGCGGCGGGTGCTGCAGGCGCCGATTTCCGGGCAGCGCGCGTGCCGCCGGTGGGTGCTGGAGGCCGCGCCCATCGCCGACGGCTATGGCGTGGAGACGGCGATGAACGTGGCCGCTGGCGACGCGGGGGCGCGCATCGTCGAGGTGCCGATAGAGATGACGCACGCCGCCACGGGACGGGACCTGGCCGGGTTCAAGCACCGCGGCAAGCAGTTCGCGCATATTTTTGGCGCGCTGACATCGGCGGCATTCGGGCGGACGGGGGAGCGGCTGGTCACGCGCATTCCTCCGCTCCGGCTATTTGTCTGGCTGGCATCGGTGCTGCTTCTCGGGTATTTCAGCCTGCACATCCTCGCCATTCTCCACCGCGCCATGCCGCTGAAACACCTCTATCTCGCGGGCTTTATACTGGCAGCGCTGCTCGGGCCGGTGTTGACCGCCAAGCTGTCCGGGCTGTTTGGCGCGCGGCGGAAGAATTACCGCGGGCGGTATCTGCCGGCGCTGGGCGGGCTGTTCGTGCTGCCAGTGAGTATGTTTCTGCTGGCGGAAGCGCTGTTATCTCGCGCGGTTTCACCGGCCGCGTTTACGCGCATCCTGCTGCCGCTGCCGCTTTTCCTGTGCGGGTGGCTGCTGCTGGGGCTGTTCGACGACATTTTCGGAACCACACAGCGCAAAGGGTTTCGCGGGCACCTGGGGGCGCTGCGGCACGGACAGCTCACCGCGGGCGGGGTGAAGCTGCTGGGGGGCGGGGTGCTGGCGCTGGGGATGGCGTTTTTCGTGCTGCCCGGGGCGCCGCTTTACTTCATGCTATCCTCCGCCGTGCTCATCGCGCTGATGGCAAACGCCTTCAACCTGTTCGACCTGCGTCCCGGGCGGGCGTTGAAGGTCTACTGGCTGGTTTCCGCGATTATCGCGCTGCTGACGGTGAGCAATGTCGTGCTGCCTTACAGCGGCTGGCGGGGGGCAGAGCTGTTCGTCATCGTTCCCGTCTATGTGCTGGCGTTTTTGCTGATGCTGCTGGCCAGCCTGGTATATGCGCCATTCGATTTTGCCGGGATGATGATGCTGGGGGACACAGGGGCGAACCCGCTGGGGGCGTTTGCGGGGTTGCTGCTGGTGGTGCTGCTGCCGTGGTGGGGGCAGGGGATCGTTATTGTGCTGCTGGTCGGGCTGCATATTTACGCGGAGCGGGCATCGGTGACGCGGCTGATCGAGCGGACGCCGGCGCTGGAGTGGATGGATCGGGCGGGGAGAGGATAAGGGTTAAGTTTTGAGTTTTGAATTTTGAGTTTTGAGTTTTGAGTTGGGGTTTTTCGAAAGCCGGGATTCGGCAGGCGTTAAAAGCGGGCGCGGGCGCGTGATTGGGGCTCGCGGGGACTCTCGCCCTCCCATATGATACGCTTTCCCGGTTTGGCTCGCGGGGACTGAGGATAAGGGTTAAGTTTTGAGTTTTGAATTTTGAGTTTTGAGTAGGGGTTTTTCGAAAGCCGGGATTCGGCAGGCGTTAAAGGCGGGAGCGGGCGCGTGATTGGGGCTCGCGAGGACTCTCGCCCTCCCATATGATACGCCTTCCCGTTTTGGCTCGCGGGGACTCTCGCCCTCCCAGGGATTTGCCGGCGGAAGGCTTTTGAAAGAGCAAGAGCAATAGTTGAGAGCAAGAGCAAGGTGATGGGTATGCCGGAGTTTGAGAGCAGATCCCCGTTGATCATTACCGGGGCGTTTGGGAGCGGGAAGACGGAGTGCGCGATGGGGTTGGCGGCGGAGTGGGCGCGGGAGGGGGAATGGGTGACGCTGGTCGATCTCGATTTCGTGAATCCATATTTTCGCGCGCAGGACCATCGGGCAGCGCTGGAGGGGCTGGGGGTGGAGATCATCGCACCGGAAACGCGGGTGGCGGCGATCGATGCGCCGTCGGTGCCGCCGGCGACGCGAAGCGCACTGCTGCATCCGCGCGGGCGGACCATCGTGGACCTGGGCGGAGACCCGGCGGGGGCGGTGGTGATCGCACAGTTCGCGCCGGAGTTGTCACACTACGAGTTATGGGCGGCGCACAACATTTTCCGACCGACCACCGCGGAGCCGGCGGCGGCGGCGGCGCTGCTGCGGGCGATCACCGGGGCGGCGCGGCTGCAATTGAGCGGGCTCATCGCCGCCTCGCATCTGGGACCGGAGACGACGGCGGAGGATGTGCTTGCCGGGCTGGAGGGGACGCGGGCCGTGGCCAGCTTGCTCGGGGTGCCGGTGGTGCTGGTGTCCGCGCCGGCGTGGGTGCGGCTGCCCGCGCTCGAGGAGCCGGTGCTGGCGATTACACCGCGGTTGAGGAAGCCGTGGGAGTGAGTGATAAGGGCCAGAGGGGACAGTCCCTGCGGCGGCACTGGTCTTCTGGGGACGGGCATGAGAGGCGGGGACAGTCCCCGGGGGGCTGGGCTTGACGGCTATATTCGGGGGCGGGGAGAATTAATCTGTGAAATCCTCGGGGGTTCTGGAAGGATATTCGCGCTGGGCGGCGAATTGACGAAACAGGTGGCGTATGCTAATGTACGCAGGAGTTGGTGGGGGAACGGGGAAGCGCCGGCTTGCAGCAATCGACCCGGACCGAAGCGCATCGTCCCACGACTCGACAGCACGCCCCTGAAGGAGATTGCCATGTCTACCCGCACTCTGGCCGGACTGATTATATGCATCCTGGGCCTCGGGGGGTTGACGAGCGCAGTGCCGGCGCTGGCGGAAGAGGGTCCGACTTTCCGCATTTTACAGCCCACCGGGAACCAGACGCTCGCGGGTCCGTTTTCCATCACCGTGGCCTTTCAAAGCTCCGACGACACGCCGATCGTGCGTTTCGACGCCTATCTTGACAGCACCCTCCTCGCCGGCGCGCGCATTTCGAATCCGATCCCGGCCGGCAGCTTTCAGGTGCCGTGCGACATGAGCAAGGTGGCCATCACTCCCGGCGCGCATCAGTTGACGGTGAAATTGACGGATCGCGCCGGACGCATCACCCAACAGGTGCAGGCGGTGACGGTGGGCGGCGGGCAACCGGTCGAACACGTGGCGCCCACGGTGCGCATTGTAGCCCCCAAAGACGGCGCGGGGATCACCGGGTCGGCGAAAGTCCGCATCGAAGCCACCGACGATACCAACATCAAATGGGTGATGCTGTATATCAACGGGCAATTGCGGATGATGATGAACCAGGCGCCCTACAATATCGACTGGGACCCCATCAAGGACCAACTGGCGATCGGCACCTACACCCTGCAGGCGCGAGCGCTCGATGCGTACGATAACGAGGGAGTGAGCGCGCCGGTTATCGTCAGAGTGCTGCGCCCCTCGGGTCTGACGCCCCTCGAGACGAAGCTCCCCACGACCATGCAGGGGACGCCGGGCATCTTCGAAGTTTCGAATATCTATCAACCATCGGGTGGTCCGGCCATCCCGCACCAGGCGTTTTCGAATGTGATCGCGCCGGTCACCAACTGGCTGGCCGGTCTGACGCAGCCGGTCACCGCGCTGCTCTCCTCCGCCCCACGGCAGTATTCGATGCCGGTCGCGGCGAGCAACCCGCTGGCGCTGCTGCCGCCGAAATCGCTGCCCGGCCCGGCGACGATGGCCAGTGATTCGGCCACCCGCAGTCTGCCGACGGCGCCGGTGCTGGCATGGGCCTCGTATCAGCTCCCGCGTCCGAGCCTGGACGGGCAGCCGGCGGCGTCCGTGCCCGCCCTACTGCTGCCGTATGACCCGGCATCTCCGCGGCAGGAGATCGAAGCGGGTCAGGTGCCCTTCACCGCTCTGCTGCCGGAGAAGGGCTGGCCGACCATCGATGAGCAGACGCTCTACGCTGTGCCGGAGACGCCGACCGCACCGACCTCCGCCAACAAGACGTCCGTGCTGGTAGCCCTGGTGCCCGGCTCGATGATGCAATACACCCCGTCACAATCGACGGCGCTGCCCCCGGCGGACCGGGTGCTGCCGGTGAAATCGGCGCCCGCACTCACGGCCGACACCGCGGTTCCCGCCGTGACAACCGCCGCGCCCATCACCCCATCCGACAACGCGACCCTGGCGCCCCCGGCGCTGGACGGCTCCGCGGCACCCCGCCCGGCGCTCGATACGGCGGCATCCGCGCTTCCCGCCGACGCGTCGCTGCCGACCAAAGCGACGCCGGTGCTCACGGCCTCCGCCAGCACTGCTATCCCTTCCGTGCCGCCTGTCGCGCTTTCCACCGCGCCGTTGCCGGCGACACCGGTCGTTATGGCATCCGCGAGCACCGTCCCGCTTCCCGCGCCGTCGCCGTTCACCCCCGCCCCCACCGCGGTCCAGCCCCCGCCGCCCACGGCCCAGGCGACCGTACGCGAATCCTACACGGTGCGCACGGACGATACGCTGGAGAAGGTCGCACGGGCCTTTTCCACCACGCCGGACGCGCTTATCAAACTGAATCCGGATTTGAGCCCGGAACGGCCCTTACCGGTGAACGCCAGCCTGACCGTACCGAGCACGAAGGCGCGCATCTATATGGATAAGCTGCCGCTGACCGGGGCGGTGGCGCCCTTCATCCGCAACGATTACACCATGGCGCCGATGCGCAGCATCGTTGAAGCGAAGGACGGCATCGTGATCTGGCTGCCGAAATCCCGCGAAGTGAACGCCTGGGTAAACAACACCTTCATGAACGTGAAAATCGGGGATCGGCACGCTCAGGTGAACACTGAGGCGTATCTGCTGCCCGTGGCTCCCAGTTTGTTACAAGACCGCACGATGGTCCCGCTGCGCTACCTGATGTCCGCCATGAACCTGCATGTGGACGTCAACACGGCCAGCGGAACGTATTATCTGGCGAGCAACTAATCCGGAATATGCCTTGAGAACGGCACGCGCGCCCTTTTTGCGAAGGGCGCGCGTGCCGTTTTCATTTTAGATTTTGGATTTCCGATTGCCTTTTCTCCGGTCACCAGCTTTCTCTGAGCCTGGTGGGTTACCTTCCTCAAGCTTCCTCATTCTTGCTCGCAACCAGCACGCCTTTCGAGAAATCATTATCGTGAGGCTTGCTATGGGTAGAGAGGCTTTTCGAGCATGAGCACGAGCATGAAACTACAACCGTTCACCGTAATATGACGCGTATGGGCTGTTCCCCCTGGGGGCTGGACCGGGGAGGATTGAAGCGGTGGGCCGGTAGAGCGGCGCGGGGGATGGGACGAATGGGATGGATTATGCGTTGGATGATGGGAGTAAAAGGAAGGGGATGAAGAGGGAGAGTCAGAGTCAAAGTGAGAGTCAGAGTATGAGGAAGAGGGAGAGGAAGAGGGAGGGGGGTGAAAAACATCGGCGGTCAATTGGTAAATCACTCATGGGGTGTGGAAGAATTGGAGAGGTTCCACTTTTGGATT
>Ga0172368_10001307_pt1 | contig 34539 bp, 25 predicted proteins | sample Lak11m_FD_114540 | JGI IMG/M metagenome (GOLD analysis project Ga0172368, IMG submission 114540) | Freshwater microbial communities from Kabuno Bay, South-Kivu, Congo - kab_022012_11m | ecosystem: Environmental > Aquatic > Freshwater > Lake | place: Democratic Republic of the Congo: South-Kivu... | reverse complement strand
ATTAAACTTAAACCTGGTGAATCCAAGGTTTATGAAAAATTTAACTGGCATTTAAATAGTTTTAAAGACAAACTGAAACCAGACGACCAGGCTGAAGACTGGGCTTTTGTATTTGAAGATATTTCTGTTAAATAATGTATTTCAACAAAACTACTGTACATAAAATTATTTTGTGCAGTAGTTTATATTTGTGAGATGTTAAAATTGCTCAATGAGAAAAGTGCTTCAATTATCAGTTCTGTAATTGTTATTTTACTTTTAGCTATTGTTCAGTTAAAAGTTGAACAACCCGTTATTCTTGCAGCGCGATTTTTCACAGGTGGTGGCTGGCTGACTATTTTAATTCTTGCATTGTATGCCGGATTTCTTGTAAACAAAATGAAAGACCCGAGACAAAGTGCTATATGGAGAAAAAGAAGCTGGATTCTGTTTTCTTTTGTATTTTTCGGTCAGTTGGCCTTGGGCTTATCAGGTTTTGAAAAATTTCTCATGACCGGAAAACTGCATTTTCCTATTCCGGCATTGATAGCCGGGGGTCCGTTATACAGAATGCAACTGAGCTTTATGCCTGTTTTATTTATCAGTACTGTTGTTTTATCGGGGCCTGCCTGGTGCAGCCAGTTGTGTTACTTTGGCGCATTTGATTTGTGGGCTTCCTCTGTTATAAAACCTAAAAAAGGAGCCATTAAAAAACTTTGGGCTTCAAAATATACCTTTCTTTTTTTGGTTGTTACCGGAGCTTTGTTTTTACGCATAGCCAGAGTTGACAACCTGACAGCATCAATATACTCAGCGATATTTGGAATGGGTGGTGTGCTGGTTATTGCCCTGATTTCACCCAAAAAAGGTAAAATGATTCATTGTGTGGCCTTTTGCCCGATCGGAACCATTATTCGCTTCCTGAAATATATCAATCCCTTCAGAATGTACATAGAAAGCAAATGCAATGATTGCATGGCCTGCACCCTGCATTGCCGATACGATGCCTTGAATGCTCAGGATATAAAAAACCGTAAGCCAGGATATACCTGTACCTATTGCGGGGATTGTGTTACTGCATGTAAAACAATGTCAATACGTTACAAGTTCCTCTGGCTTAAACCGGAGACTGCACGAATGATATGGATCATCATTACTGTATCTCTTCATGCTGTGTTTTTGGGATTAGCAAGAATTTAATTAACAAATTGTTTCAAATAGTAAGTAAACAAGGTAATTCAGCTAGTTAAAGTGCCTCCAATACTTAACTTAAAAATAACGGCTTAATTTGTTGGATGAAAAAAGTATTAAATTCGTTCTTAAATTTAAAGTATGAATTTTAAAGTTTTAATTCCTTTCGTGTTGGGTGTAATATTTATTATAGCCTGTAAAGAAAAAAATACTTTTACTGTTGAACAGAATAAAGTAACAGTGAAACAAGGCACTGAATTCACCTTAAAAATAGAAGCAAACCATTCAACAGGTTATAAATGGATGGAGCAAACAACTATTGACACAAATTTCCTTTTGCTGAAACTGATTGATTATGAAGTAACAAATAAAAATGTTGATGGCGGAGGAGGATACGAATACTGGCATTTTAAAGCATTAAAAGAGGGTGAAACAGAGGTAAAACTAAAATATGTCAGACCGTGGGAAAATGATCCTCCTGTTAAAACAGTTGCCTTTACTATTATTGTTAATTAACCAGTGATATGCTTCAAGTTTTAAGAATTTCGGGCTTGTTTATGTGTGTTTTTATCTTTTACAATTTTTCAGCTTGTTTGCCATTCAGACAGGTATATTCTGAGGATGTAGATGAGATAAAAGTAATAAATGGAAAATGTTTTATATTAAAATTACCATCAAATTCATCGACAGGATACCAGTGGGAAGATGACCCGAGCACCGACCCGGAGTTTCTTTTAATAGAGCAGGCACAGTATTTTGCAGATAAACCAATAGTACCAGGTAGTGGTGGATATGAAATCTGGAAATTCAGGGCTATAAAAAAAGGAAAAACGTATGTTTATATGAAGTATGCACAACCCTGGGATTCAAATTCTACTGTAAAACAATTCAAAATTGAAGTGGAAATTAAATGAGCAGAATGATATTAAGAGTAATTACTACCCGAAAGATAATTTATTATATAATCTGAAACTCCTTCAGCAAGAGACGAAAAAGGTTTTTCATATCCAATACTTCTTAATTTACTTATGTTGGCTTCAGTAAAATACTGGTATTTGTCGCGTATATCTTCAGGTATATCAATAAATTTGATTTCAGGTTCTTTATTGAGTGCAGCAAAAATTGCATTAGCAAGCATGTTAAAGCTTTCAGCTTTTCCTGTTCCTAAATTATAAATGCCATTGTTTTCCTTCTTTCTGTTATGCATCAGAAAATACAAAACATCAACTACATCTTTCACATACACAAAGTCACGTTTTTGTTCCCCATCGTCAAAATCAGGCCGATGCGATTTGAAAAGTTTCATATTCCCTTCTTTCATGATTTGGTTAAAAGCATGAAAAACAACCGATGCCATTCTTCCCTTATGGTATTCATTAGGGCCATATACGTTAAAAAATTTTAATCCTGTCCAAAAATATGGTTTGTTATCCTGTTTTAAAGCCCATTTATCAAATTCATTTTTTGAAATACCATAAGGATTAAGGGGTTGTAATTTGTCAATAATATCATGATCGTCATTATAGCCCAAACTTCCATCCCCATAGGTTGCTGCTGAAGAGGCATATATCAATGGAATTCCATAATTACTGCATTTTTCCCAGATTTTCTTTGAATAGTTGAGATTTAGCTGATTTAAAACATCCATATTAAATTCTGTGGTGTCTGTTCTTGCTCCAATATGAAAAATAAATTGCACCAGTTTATGGTTGTTATCCAGCCAGTTAAAAAACCTGTTTCTATCAACTTTTAATGAATATTCTTTGCTTTCAAGGTTTTGTTTTTTTAAAGGAATATTGAAATCATCCACCAATACAAGATCGTTATAAAATTCATCATTCAACTTCCTAACAAGGCAACTGCCGATGAATCCTGTTGCTCCGGTTATGACTATCATAAAAATTATTATTTGAAAAGGTGCTGCAAAGGTCTGAAAAATAAACAAACAAGTCGGTATGATTGCAAATTAATTGCATTAGAACATTCATTGCCAATTTCGCCTTGAAAACTGCATATTGCCTACTGCAAACCGCTTACTAATTTTCACATTTCCACATTTCCACATTAATACAGACATTTGCAGTCTGAAATAAAATTAGAAATACATGAAAGCTTATGTTTTTCCCGGTCAGGGAGCACAGTTTGTGGGTATGGGAAAAGATCTCTACCTTGAAAATGAAGAAGCAAAGTTACTTTTTGAAAAAGCCAACGAAATTCTTGGATTTCGTATTAGCGACCTCATGTTTGCTGGTACTGATGAAGATCTTCGTCAAACTAAAATTACTCAACCTGCCATCTTTATTCATTCAGTGGCAACTTATCTGGCAAAAAAAACTGATGAAAAACCTGATATGGTAGCAGGTCACTCTCTGGGTGAATTTTCAGCCTTGGTTGCTTCAGGTGCATTAAGTTTTGAAGATGGGCTAAAACTGGTTCGTGAACGTGCCAATGCCATGCAGGAAGCTTGTGAGGCTGAACCATCCACCATGGCAGCAGTATTAGGACTTGACAATGAAGTAGTTGAAGAGGTTTGTGCACAAATTTCTGAAGTTGTTGTTCCTGCAAATTATAATTCTCCGGGACAAATTGTAATCTCTGGTTCAGAACAAGGAATCAATTTGGCTTGTGAAGCTCTGAAAGCAAGAGGTGCCAAGCGTGCACTGCCACTAAAAGTTGGAGGTGCATTTCATTCACCTCTGATGGAGCCAGCAAGAGTAAAACTAGCAGCAGCAATTGAAAACACTGTGTTCAACAAACCTGTTTGTAAAATTTACCAAAATACTACAGCAACAGGGTCAGATGATCCTCAGGTAATCAAGAAAAATTTGATTGACCAGTTGACAGCACCTGTCAGGTGGGCTCAAAGTGTTGAAAACATGGTGAAAGAAGGCTGTAAAAGTTTTACAGAATGTGGCCCTGGTAATGTCTTATGTGGACTGATTGGTAAGATTTCACCTGAAACAGAAACAATAAAGCTTTAAATAGAAATTTATGAAAATAACTAGTATTCCTTCAATCCCTGGATTTGAAATTAAGGAAGTAATAGGCATTGCCCGAGGCAATACTGTCAGGTCACGTAATTTAGGTAGAAATATTATAGCAAGTTTAAAACTTCTGGTTGGCGGAGAGATATCAGAATACACCAAATTAATAGCTGATGCACGTGAAGAGGCCTTGCAACGTATGATAAAAGATGCTGAACGTCTGGGTGCTGATGCTGTGATTAATGTCAGGTTTACAGCTTCAGAAATTATGACGGGCAGTTCAGAGATTTTAGCTTATGGAACAGCAGTAAAATTGAATTGAAATGATTATCGGAGGTTTTATTATGTCGTTAATTTCAATTTTATTACCTGTTGCATTGGTAATACTCCTTATCTATCTGATTTATAAAAGGTTCAAAGACAAGGAAAAAGAAGATTTTGAGAAAAGGGAATATTAAATTAAACATAAAGTGGCCACGGGTAAAGTAGTTATAAAAACTCAGGAACAAATTGATGGTATTAGAAAAAGTAGTGTTCTTGCTGCACAAACATTAAAATTTATTGCACCCTATGTAAAGGCTGGCGTGAATACAGCCTATCTGGATAAACTGATTGATGAATTTATCAGAGACCATCATGCAATACCAGCAACATTGAACTACAATGGTTATCCTAAATCATCATGTATATCTCCAAATGAAATTGTTTGTCATGGAATTCCTTCTGAAAAACAAATTTTAAAAGAAGGTGATATATTGAATATTGATGTAACCACTATATTAAATGGTTATTTTGGTGATACCAGCACGATGTTTACCATTGGCGAGATATCAGATGCTGCAAAACACCTGAATCGCATTTCAAAAAATTGTCTGATTTTGGGAATAGAGCTCTGTTATCCTGGAAATATGACTGGAAACATTGGATATGAAATCAATAAATATGCACGTTTGCACGGTTGTAGTGTAGTATTTGAGTATTGTGGGCATGGTGTTGGCCTACAGTTTCATGAGCCACCAGAAATTCTTCACACAGCAGATAAAAATACTGGTATCAGGATGTTGCCAGGGATGACCTTTACTGTCGAACCTATGATTAACTTAGGGAAAGCTCGTACTGTAGTAGATAAAAATGACGGGTGGACAGTGAGAACAATTGACAGAAAACTTTCTGCCCAATATGAACATACTATTCTTATCACGCAAACTGGTCATGAGGTTTTAACCGATATAGATGGCGAATTTCAAATTACCTGATGAAAACTGAATTTTGGGTGATTGGTAAAACTAAGCAGGACTTTATAAAAGAAGGTATCAGTTTTTTTTTAAAACGCCTCAAACCTTTTATTCAGTTTTCCTATCATGAAATCGATATAAAAAAAGGAAATTCAGAGCAGGAGATTCTGCAAAATGAAACCGATGCTGTTTTAAAACTCATAAACAAAGGTGATTATATCATTTTACTGGAGGAAACTGGTGAACAATATACTTCACTTCAGTTTTCTGAATATTTTAAATCATTGACAATCAGTATTACAGGAAGACTGATTTTTATTGCCGGTGGTGCCTATGGATTTTCAGATGTTATACGTCAGAAAGGTCATAAAAAACTTTCTTTATCAAAATATACTTTTACCCATGAGTTGGTACGCCTGATATTCTTAGAACAATTTTACCGCATTCAAACGATAATAAAAAATCATCCTTATCATCATTGAAATCTGCTTTATTGTTATTTTTTTTTAGATATTAGATAAAAAACAATTTTTTAATTAAAACACAATGTTATATCATTAGAATTCGTTTTATTTGCAGATTGAAAATATTGACTTAAACAGGTAAATGACTATGATGCGTCTGAATAAATTATTGTTTTGGAGTTTAACATTAGTGTTAATGGTCGGAATAATAGGTTGTGGATCAACAGGTTCTATTGAAAAAGCTAACAGATATTATGACCTTTATCAGTTTAATACTGCAGCTGAAATGTATAAGAAGATTGTTTCGAAAGAAAAAGACAAAAGGATTAAAGCTGAACTTACCCTAAAGATTGCACATGCCTACAGGCAGATGAATGAATATGCAAAAGCAGAAAATTATTACAGGAAATACATTAAAATGCCCAATATTGATCCAATTGGTTATTATTATCTTGGTGAGATGCTGAAAAGACAAATGAAATTTGAAGATGCTATCATAGTATTTAACGACTATATACGGGAAAATCCTGGTGATCCTTTAGGGCCAATTGCTAAAACATCCTGTGAAGATGCAATAAAATGGAAAAATGAAAAAACCCGATATGTTGTTGAACCATTTAAAATTGTTAACAGTAAATCAAACGATTTTGCTTTGATGTATTATAAAAAGGGATTTGTTTTTACCAGCGACAGAGAGGAGTCAACAGGTGGATCAATGTATGATTGGACACTTCAGAAGCATACCGATATTTATTTTGTTGAGCCTGAAGGCAAAAGCACAACAAAATTTACCAAACCTTTATTAATTGATGAAGACAATATAGTAAATACCAAATACAATGAAGGGGTTGTAACCTTTGATAGCCGTTTTAATACCATGTATTACACACAGTGTAATGAAGAGTCAGGGAAGGGGCATAACTGTAGGATTTATGTCATACGTAAAAAAGGAAAAGTATGGGGAGAACCTGATGTGTTGCCTTTCTGCAAAGACTCTTTTACCATGTATGCCCATCCTTCATTAAGTCCTGATGGTAAAAAACTTTACTTTGTCAGCGATATGGAAGATGGTGTAGGAGGACAGGATATATATGTTGCAACTTATGTAAAAAGAGGCAAAACTTGGGGTGATCCTGTAAATTTAGGTCCTACCATCAATACATCAGGAAATGAAATGTTCCCATTTTCATATACCAACGACAGGCTATATTTTTCATCCGATGGTCACCCTGGAATGGGAGGCCTCGATATTTTTTATTCTGATAAAACAGATGAAGTATGGGGAAAACCGGTTAATATGAAATCACCTGTTAACTCTGGTGGTGATGACTTTGCTGTGATTGTTGAAAAGGGTGGAACAGTAGCAAAAGGATACAAAGGATTCTTTTCGTCAAATCGTCCTGGAAGTAAAGGTGATGACATTTATTCATTTTATATGACGCCCCTTGAATATACTTTAAGCGGTACAGTATTCAATCTTAAAACTAAGGATGTTGTACCAGATGCCACCGTTACTCTCGTAATCAACGATACATTCAGAATTGCAGTACAGTCTGATGCAACAGGTGGTTATAAATTTAAACTTGACCCTGAAAACGAATATTCTGTTGATGCATTTAAAAAGTTTTTCTTTGATTCTGAAATAAAATATTGCTCAACAGTTGGGTTAGAATTCTCAGAAGATTTTGTCAGAGATCTTTATCTTGATCCATTTTTACCAGTTGATGTCGAATTGGAAGGTATATTTTATGACCTTGATGACCATACCTTACGCCCTGAATCTATGGTGGTTCTTGATTCGTTATATAATCTCATGATGAAACATCCCTATATTGTTATTGAAATTGGTTCGCATACCGATTGTCGTGCTTCTATTGAGTATAATCAGGGTTTGTCGGAACGTAGGGCAAAATCTGTTACGGATTATCTTGAATATCGTGGAATACCAAAAGACAGAATGCAACCTATTGGATATGGAGAAAGTCAGATTGCTAATGGTTGTACTTGTGAAGATGGTGAAGGACCAGGTATGGAATGTACAGAATTGCAACATCAGCAAAACAGAAGAACAACTTTTAGAATTATCCGAACTGATTATGTTTACTCTGATGATGACCTTCCTAAGCTGGAAGAATGGCAAAGATTACATGAGTTGAAAGCACCTCCAAAGCAAAATCAACCACAAGAACAACCACAGAAAGAAGAACAGGAAGAAACTGACCCTGATGACGAGTAAAAAATAGTTTATTGCTTTATTGCAGTAAGGATATAACATTTATCATTACAAACTACCCTTATTAAATATTTTCCACATTTTAAATGTGCCGTGTTTATCACATTTTGATGGAGTTCCATCATTTGTATTCTGTTACCATAGAAATCAAAAATATCGATTCTTGCTGGTTTTATACTATTGGATTCTATAATAAAGTAGTCGTTAAAAGGATTTGGTAGGATTTTAATGATGTTATTGTTTTCAAAAATAGAAGGATTAACAATATTGACAATTGTAATTTGAGTGTCGAATGTACATGAATTGGAGTCGGTAATATTTAATAAATAGTTTCCAGCACACAAATTACTTGCTTTATTTGATGTTTGTTTCAATGGATCATTCCATCCATAAATATAAGGTTTAGTGCCACCATTCACAAAAGAAGTTGCCTCTCCGATACATTTAGAGTTGGTGTCGTTTTTTAATGAGAACAAGCAGTTTAAAGGATAGGGTTGATTTAGAATTACAGTGTCGGAATAAAAACATAAGTGGTTGTCACGGACTTGAAATAAATACATTCCGGCTGTCAAATGCTGTCTTATGCAATGTGTATCAAGATCATTCCAGCTAATATGATATGGTTTGGTACCACCCGTGATATTTATATTAATCAACCCTGAAGAATCATTATAGCAGGCTAAATCTTGTTTAAAAATATCTGTTTTTAGTTTAAGTGGTTCATCTATTAAAAAAGTATCATTAATGTTACAAAAATGACTATCGTAAATAGTAACATTGTAAATGCCTGGTTTTAAAAAATTTATGGAATCAGCATTTTGGCCAGTTGACCAGAAAATGAGGTAAGGAGGTAAGCCCCCGGTGACATTTACTTTTGCTTTTCCATCGTTTTTTCCATAACAACTGACAGAAGAAATGCTTAACCTTGGATTTATTTTGCTGTTTTCTTCAATAACTAAAGTGTCATTATGAATGCAGCCATTATTATCAGAAATAGTCAGGTAATATTTACCTGATTTTAGTGATTTTATAATCATTGTAGTATCGTCTTGCGACCATCTAAGTTTATAAGGTGCAATTCCTCCAGAAACAACAACTTCAGCAATTCCGTTGCTGTCGCCAAAGCATTTTAATTTATTTGCAATAAATGTAGAATTTATATTGGCAGGTTGCATGATAAAAATGCTATCTGATGTGCTGCAACCGGAAGTATCTTTGACATTGATATAATACATACCACTTTGTAGTGAATCTAACTGGTCAGTGGTGTCAGATGTTGACCAATAAAACGTATAAGGTGGGAATCCTCCTCCAGGATTTAGTTTTATTTTGCCATTATTTTCACCATAACAACGGACATGATTTATTTCTGGATTAAAAACTATTCCTGCCGGAGATATTAACCCGTTTGAATCCATCATTGTCCATAATCCATGAATAACATCGGTATTTTGTAACGAAATAAAATTATTAATTGTGTCAGCAATACCACCACTTATTAACCAGGATGATCCATTGTTATATGAACGCACAATCTGGATACTATCATCATTGATCACATTAATCAATTCTGAATTGTCGTATTTAAAACTTAATGTTGCATCCCAGTTGCAATTTTTATGTGTAAAAATATTATAGGTTCTTAATACTTGTTTTTTACTGTATGATGCATTTTTTCCGGTTGTTCTGATTACTACAATATTGTTGTCGGGAAAGGAAGAATTGACAAATGCTTTAACCACCACACCAAGGCCACCAAAACTGTCTATTGCTGGTTGTCCTTTCATGTTTCTGAAGGTTCTTACTTTTCCCTGAACTACATATTCTTCAGGTTCGATAATATTGCAAGTGTCGGCAAGTTCAATTTCTTTATTATCACTTGTTATGAAGATGGCAAATTCATGCATAACCAGACTATCAAAAATAAATAAGTCGTTATTTAGCAGGAGAATATCACTTAAAGCTCTGCAATGCAATGTGCTTAAATGAACACTCTTTTCTGGGAATAAATTAATTTTTGAGGAAATCGAATAGTTTCCTGAATAGGTTTTATCAGGGATATATAATGTCCAGGCATAAGGTGTTACATTAAATGCATTTTGCAACGAGCCATTGGTTTTATCAAACCAAACAAGACTATCGGATTGATAACCAAGCCAGGTTTTATGATCATAATTGTTTTTTATCCAGGTGTAAGCAAGGATATCACCTAAATAGTTTTTCTGAGTGTCGGAACTGGTAGGTCCATTTGTACTTAACCAGCAATTATTGTGGGCATAAACATCTGATTTAATGTTAGATACAAGATTATATAATTGATTTTGAACTATTTGACTTTCGTTAATAGAAAAATTTGTCGGGCCAAAATTGTTCTTACCTGGTTCACCTGCTAAAATTCCATTTTTACAATTTTTTACAATCAGATTACTCAGGTAAATACCATCAAGCGATGCAGGATTGCTTCCATAGACAGTGCCATCATCCCTTGCTTTTATTATTAAGCCGCAGCCTGCCTGATTGCTTCCACCAATTCCACAGTTTGTTATTTCTGTGTTTTTTATTTTAATATTGCTGTAGCTATTATATTTCAGGTTAATGTCAATACCGGCATTATATCCATAATTGGTGTCAATACCACAACTGTCAAAAATTAAGTTTTCAAAAATAGAATTTGATATTTTTTCAGTATAAATACCTTTTTGTTTATTTCGTTTAAAAATCGTGTTTTTTAATAAAAAGTCGATAATATTGGAAGTAGAGGGATTGTTGCAATAGGCATAAATTCCACCAAAATTGTCAATAAAACTGCAACTGTCGATGATCAAAGCAATTACATCACAGCTATGTGATATTTGTAGTCCGGCAATGCTATTATTAGAAATTTCACATTTTGTCATTTGTATATCCCGGAGGTAAATGTTATTACCATTGTAAAAACCATATTTATTTTCTGTTGATACAATATTATATAATTTAATATCTCTTGACATAATGAAACCGTACTCAAAACCGGTAATGCGAATATTACTTATTTTAGTAGGAATGACAGGATTTCCACCTGAATAATATATACTGATTCCAGCACCTGTCAAATAGTTTTTACTGAGGATGATAGTGTTGCTTGAGCTATCTGTACCTGAACCACTTCCGGTCATGTCAACTTGGTGTGAAATTATGAGATTTTCACGATATATTCCTGAAGCTATAAAAATAAAATCGTTTGATTTACTTACATCAAGAGCTTTTTGAATAGTTTTAAAAGGACCATTACTTCCTGTTGAATAATTTGCTGCTAATCCATCATATAAGTCGTTTCCAGTATTTATATTAACAAAATAATTTGTTGCAATAGCATCGAATTTCAATATGAAAAACATGATATAAACAAGAATAGTAGAAATGTTTGTTAATTTTTTTCGAAAAGAAAAATATATGAAAATGACATATTTTAACTTAAGCACAAGATATAGCTTGTTATATTTCATTAGTTAATCATTAAATAAAACTCATCTTCGCTTAAAATTTTCACACCCAATTTTTCAGCAGTTGCTAATTTAGAAGGACCCATATTTTCACCAGCAAGCAAATAATCAGTTTTTCCTGTAACTGAACCAGTATTTTTTCCTCCATGAATTTCAATCAGATGTTTAATATCATCGCGTGAAACACTGAAAATCCCACTGACAACAAATGTTTTCCCCTCCAACTTATTAGATTTTATTTTTTCTTCCTGAATATAGTTAAACTGTAATCCTGCATTTTTTAGTGCACTAATAATCGCTATATTTTCTTTTTTTCTGAACCATGAAAAAACACTTTCTGCTATGCGATCTCCTATTTCTTCTGCTTCTTTAAGTTGTTCAACAGAGGCATTAGCCAAATTATCAATATTTATAAATTGTCGTGCAAGTGTTTTAGCAACTGTCTCACCAACATATCTGATTCCCAATGCAAATATTACATTTTCAAAAGCCACCTTACGAGATTCATTTATGCTTGTCAGAATATTTTTTGCTGATTTTTCCCCATATCTTTCAAGTTGTGAAATGTCCTTTTCTGTCAATAAATAGATATCAGCAACATTCTTTACCAAACCTTTTTCATATAATAAATCAACTGTAGCATCGGCAAATGCAATATTCATCGTTTTTCTACCTATAAAATGTAAAATTTTTCCTTTAATTTGCGGAGGACAGCCATCTTCATTCGGGCAATAATGATTAGCCTCTTCATCTTTTCTGACCAAATCGCTGTTACATTCTGGACATTTGTCAATAAATACAATTTTTTCAGCTTTATTATCCCTATTTTCAAAATTAACACCTACAATTTTCGGAATAATTTCACCACCTTTTTCCACAAAAACCATATCATTCAGATGCAGGTCAAGTATTTCGATCTGATCAGCATTATGTAATGATGCTCGTTTTACAGTCGTTCCACCTAATAATACAGGTTCTAGATTTGCCACAGGTGTTATAGCACCTGTACGTCCTACCTGATACGACACAGATAATAATCGCGTTTTTACCCTTTCAGTTTTAAACTTAAAAGCCGTTGCCCAACGTGGTGATTTTGCTGTAAATCCAGCTTTTTTCTGCATGTTTAGCGAGTCAACTTTTATAACAACCCCATCTGTATCAAATGGCAATGTTTTTCTATTTTTTTCCCAATATTCAAGATATTCAAAAACATCGTCAATACTTTGACACAACCTGATATGTTCTGATATTTTAAATCCCCATTTTTTCGCTTGCTGAAGATTTTCATAATGTGAATCTATTTTTAAATCATTACCTGTCAGGTAATAAAAATAGCAATCAAGCGGTCGTTTGGCTACTAGCTGAGGGTCTAATATTTTCAATGTTCCTGAAGCTGAATTTCTGGGGTTGGCAAATTCTGTTTCTCCCAATTCTTTTCTTTCCTTGTTAAGTTTATTAAATCCTGCTCTTGTCATTATGATTTCTCCCCTGATGTCAAAATCAGCAGGAAAATCATTTCCTTTTAATTGTAATGGAATACTTCTTATTGTTTTAACATTGTTGCTGACATTATCACCCTGAACACCATCGCCACGAGTGATAGCATGAATAAATTTTCCATGCTGATAAGTTATTGAAATTGCAACACCGTCAAATTTTAATTCACAAACATAAGAAAATGGACTACCAAATAATTTTTTTAAACGTTGATCAAATTCAAATAATTCTTCTTTTGAATAGGTGTTTGACAACGAAAGCATCATGTTTCTATGCCTGACCTGAGTAAAGCCTGTGCTTATATCTTTTCCAACTCGTTGTGTTGGTGAGTCAGAAGTGAGTAATTCAGGCCATGTTTTTTCAATATTTCTAAGTAATTGTTCCAGTTTATCAAAATCAGTGTCTTCAATAACAGGAAAATTTTCCACATAATATTTATATTCATGAAAAATAATAATTTTTTTCAATAATTCAATAATTGCTTCAGCAAGCTCTTTTTTTACAGGTTTATTATTAGCCAGCTGAAGTAATTCGTGAGTTTTTTTATTTAAATATTTTTCTTCTTCTGAATGATACATGTTCAATATTTTGAAATAAAATAAAACCGGAGGACGAACCTCCGGTATGGCAAAACTATAAGCCGGATTCTGTAATCCCAACATGATGGGAATGCCTGTCATTTATCTGGTTCCGATGTTGCCATCGGAATCTATCGGCCTACCCTCCGAAGATTCAGACGAGCAGTCTTTTCGTTCTGAAAAATCAGACAGACACTTCGGTTTACATGGCCTTTCAACCAACAGGGTTTACCAGGCTGAACGGTCACCCGTTCACCGGTGAGCTCTTAACTCGCCATTTCACCCTTATCCTGATAAAATCGGGACGGTATTTTTTCTGTTGTACTTTCCGTAATATAGCCTTTTCAGAATATATTCCTTCCTGTTAGGAAGTGTTGTGCTCTGTGTTGTCCGGACTTTCCTCCCTTTGCATATTTGTCAAAGAGCGACAGGCCATTATGCCTTAATGCAAAGATACTAAATTTTAAAAGGAAATTTTATTACTAAATTAAATTAGTTTACCCATTTTTACGATTAAATCTGCCAGACGATGCGAGTAGCCTGATTCATTATCGTACCAAGCAACAACTTTTACAAGGTTTTCATTTACATCGGTTAGTTGTGAATCGAAAATGGAACTATATGAACTACGAATAATGTCTGATGATACAATCTCTTCATTACAATATTGTAAAATGCCGTTAAGTTCATTATTAGAGGCTTTTAAAAATGCTTCATTGATTTGCTCTTTTGTTAATTTATTTTTAAGAGTAACAATAAAATCTACAACGGAACCATCAATAACCGGAACCCGATAAGCACTCCCATTTAATTTGCCTTTTAAATGTGGAAATATCAATGCGGTTGCTTTTGCTGCACCTGTTGATGTTGGAATGATATTGATGCCTGCGGCTCTGGCTCGTCTGAGGTCTTTGTGAGGTGCATCTACCAGACGTTGGTCGGATGTATAGGCATGAACTGTCGTAGCAAATCCTCTTTCTATTCCACCTATTTCATCAAGTACTTTTACTAATGGTGCAAGGCAATTAGTTGTACATGATGCATTGGAAATAATATTGTCTTCTGCTTTCAATTCATGATCATTGATCCCAATGACAATAGTTTTAATACCACTATCTTTTGGTGGTGCTGAAAGTACTACTTTTTTTGCACCAGCTATAATATGATTAGTTAACTTTTCAGAATTGGTAAATTTTCCTGTGGATTCCAGTACCAGGTCGATACCAAGTTCTTTCCATGGAAGTTTTGAATTGTCGGTTTCAGAAAGTACCTTAATTTTTTTTCCATGAACCACCAGGTTTTCATTATCATATTTTACTTCATCGGCAAATAATCCAAAAATGGAATCATATTTTAGTAAATATGCAATGGTATGAGGATCTACTAAATCGTTGATGGCAACAATATTTATTTCAGGTCTGTCATATAATACACGGAAAGTGGATCTGCCAATTCGACCAAATCCATTAATTGCTACATTGATTTGTTTCATTTCTATAATATTTTTAATGATAATAATTTGTGCAAAAGTAAGAATTTGTAGCTCAAATCACAACCGGAAAATAAAAAAAGTTTGAGTTTTATTGAAAATTAAAGGTTTTCTTTGAAATAATTATACATCTTAGTATCAAGGTGAAGTCTTGATTTTCCACGTACTGCATGGCTATGACCAGGATATTGATAATAGTCAACCTGAATATTATTATTATTACACTCCTGAATAAATTTTAATGTATGTTGAAGAACAACAGTATCATCGCTTGTGCCATGAATCAATAAAAGTTTTCCCTTTAAATTAGCAGCAAAATTCATAAGATTGGCGTTTTTATAACCTTCAGGATTGTCGTTTGGAGTATCCATATATCTTTCACCGTACATCACCTCATACATTGACCAGTCAATAACCGGTGCTCCAGCAATCCCTACTTTAAAGGTTTCGGGTTGTTTTAGCATTAGTGCAGTGGTCATAAATCCACCATAACTCCATCCATGTACCCCAATTCTTTCAGTATCAACAAAAGGAAGACTTTTAAGGTATTCAATTCCAACCATTTGATCTTTAATTTCTACAGCACTTAAATTTCTGAAAATTGCCTGTTCAAATTTTATTCCCCTGTTGGCTGAGCCACGATTATCAAGAGTAAAGATGACAAAACCTTGCTGTGCCATAAACATTTGCCACATACTGGCCCCATAAAGCCATACATTGGATATCATTTGTGCATGAGGACCACCATAAACATAAACAATAACTGGATATTTTTTTGAAGGATCGAAGTTTAAAGGTTTTATTAACCTGTAATATAATTCTGTATTATCGTCAGCCTGAAGTGTGCCAACTGAAATCTCAGCAATCTTATATTCCTGTAAAGGATTCAATGCGGAATATACTTTTTTTATTACAAGTCCGGTTGCATCAATTAACTGTATTTCGTGTGGTGCTTTATTGCTGCTATAAAGGTCAAGAATAAATTTTCTTGTCGGGCTCATCATGGCTTCATGTGTGCCGTCTGAAGTTGATAGTTTTACTATTTCCTTTGTGTTTAAATTTATTGAATAAATACTTTGCTGAAGAGGATAATCTTCATCCACGGCAATGTAATAGGCAAATTGTTCGGTTTGATCGAATGAAAGAAATGAAATCACATCTGATTTTCCATCTGTTACCTGTTCAATAAGTTCACCATCTAAAGTATATCGATACAGATGTTTATATCCATTTTTTTCACTGAACCATAAGAATTCGTTTGGTTTTGTTTTGAAGAAAATAGGAGTGTTTTCAGGCTCGACATATTTAGGGGATTTTTCTTCCAGTATAGTTTTTATAAAGTCACCTGTTGACGCATCATATTGGTTTAGTTTCAGTTGGTTTTGATCGCGGTTTAATACGGAAATAAAAAAGTATTTTTCATCTGGTGACCAACATGGGTTTGTTAAATACTGATCATTATTACCCCCTGTTTTAAGAAAAATAGTTTGTCGGGTTTTTATATCAAAAATGCCTATCGAAAGGAATTCACTTTTTCCTCCTGCCATAGGGTATTTAATTTGATTAACTATTGCAGGTACTTTTGAAATATCAATTACAGGATAATCGGCTACCTGACTTTCATCCTTTCTGTAAAATGCAAGAAAGTTGCCTTTTGGCGACCAAAAAGTGCCTTTATTTGTATTAAACTCATGCCGTGAAACAGTATGTCCATTCACAATGTTTTTATCGTTGTCTTTAGTGACAGCAATTTTTTCTTCATTTCCGATAGTAATGTACAAATTGTTTTCCTCAGTAAATGCCACAGCTAAACTGTTTGGTTCAATATCAGCATTTTCATAATCAGCATGATTGCTTGTTATAGTAGAAAAACTACCTTTTTTAACATCGTAAACAATGATTTGGCTTGATTCGATATACCAGAAACTGTTATCAGTTTTCCAATTTATAACCGGAAAACGCTTGACTTCGGCACGACCTGCTTTGACAAGATTTTTGTTAAAGGTTAGTAAATCAAGTATTTGTTTATCTTCACCTTTTTTACAATAGCTTTCATACAAAATGTCATTTTTCAGGTAGGTAAAAACATCAGTTGTGGTTTTCCATTGTAGCTGGGGCAGGTCTTTAGTAATCCTAACATATTCAGGATAAAACTTATATGCATTGGAGCCATTTAATTCTTCAAGCGTTAGTAGTTTATTTTGTGTAAAACAAAAATTAAAACTTATAACCAGAAATACGGTTAAAATGATTGATTTATTCATGATAAAACAGTTTTAGTCCTACAACAAATTACGTCAATATTTATAAATAACTTAGCAGGCTGATTTAAGTATCCTGACTATTGCTTCATTATCTAATTTTTTAAATTTGCCTATCGGGCCATATTTTTGTATGTCATTGGCCATTTTATTAAGCAAATTATTATCAGCATAAAATCCTGTTTCTGATAACGTTGAAGGAATATGAAGTGATTTGAAAAAATCGGTAAGTTTTTGAATTCCTTGCTTTGCGACAAACATTTTATCTTCACCAGGGCTGACATTAAAGACATTTACAGCAAAATTAATGAACTTATCAAGTGTTGTTTCAGAAAGAACTTCATTCATCCAATGAGGAGTTAAAATTGCCAGTCCTGTACCATGAGTCAGGTCGCTGACAGCACTAACTTTATGCTCGATGTAATGTGTTGACCAATCGCCTTCTTTACCTGCACCTAATATTCCGATTAATGCAAGAGTACTGGCCCACATAATATTTGCCCTTGCGTGATAATCAGTTGGATTATTTATTAAAATAGGTCCGTAATGAATACACGTTTTTAAAATAGCCTCGGTTAATCTGTCCTGAATATAAGTTTCCTCAACGTTACTGAAATATTGTTCAATACAGTGACTCATAATATCTGCAATACCTGCTGCAGTTTGATTTGCAGGCAGATGACTGGTGTAATCAGGATCTAGAATTGAAAAACAAGGCTTTAGTAAAGGATGTACAAAAGGTAATTTTTCTTTAGTATCTTCATTGGAAATCACACAGCCCCCATTTGCTTCTGAACCTGTTGCGGACAATGTCAGAATAGATGCCACAGGTAAAGGATTTACAAGGTTTCCTTTTCCAATGAAAAAATCCCATACATCGCCTTTGTAATTAACCCCTGCCGAAATTGCTTTTATACTGTCAATGACACTCCCGCCACCTGCACCTAAAATCAAATTAATATTGTGCTCCCTGCATAATTCAATTCCTTTCTTTACTGTACTTAATATCGGGTTTGGCTTTATTCCGGATAATTCCTTATAAATAATATTGTATTCATTAAAGGTTTTAATAATCTGATTATATAAGCCGATTTTTTTTATACTTCCGGAACCATAAACCAATAATACCCTATTACCATTCTTTAAAAGCATTTCTCCTAGTTTTGCAATGCTTCCTTTTCCGAAAATTATTTTGGTCGGCATACTTAGTTCAAAAGATAACATACAATGTCATTTTAATTTAATTGCGAAATTAATGAACCTGAATTTTTTTTTATAATATTATTTCAGACTATTTTATAATAAGATGAAATTACTCATTTTCATAAATGATAAATAATGTATAAAAAAATTAAGAAAAGTAAATATTTAAGAACACAATATTCAAAGTCCATTGCAGCGTATTAATAAAGGCTGTCAGCTTTGTCATTGCAAGAGCAAACTAATACTAATAAAATTGTAAATAATAAACGATTGAAAATATTGGAATTGTATTTTCAGGTTTTGAAAGTGCTGGTTAAAGTATATTATAATGTAAAGCAGTATTGAATGCAGGTGCTACAGATTCTGAAATAAAGGATACAAATTTATTGATTCATCAGTCTTAGTGGAGGTGGAACTTTACTAAAGCTGGTCATGTCAAGCCATTTAATGTAGGAATAAAAGTAATGAGAATCCTGGCATGTTCAATAGCAAAGGACAGAATGAAAGGATTTTATTTGCAAAGTTGAAATCAAAATTAGGAGTGAAATAAGAGAGATATACTTTAGTTACACAAAAGAAACTACAAACTTAACGATCATACTTAATATGGAAAAACAAAAAACAGAGAAAGACAAGTCTATAAATTTGATTTGACTGGCTGGATTAAAAAAGAAATAGAAAGAAGGAAAGAGTAAGTATCAGGAAGTTTTACTCGTTTTCAGGTTGTGGACTTTGTGGTTGATCAATTAAATTGCAAACTTCTTCAGCGGCTTGTTTTGCCTGTTCGTTACCTAAGTTTGCAGCTTCTTTAAAATCTTTGCATGCATTTTCAATATCAGAATTATAGAGATATAGCCTTCCCCGCTGAAAAATTGCATTTGCATCACCAGGATAAAGTTGGTTATAGGTCATGATATCCTGCAAAGCTTTTTTATACTCTTTATTCTCTTCATACAACAAGCAACGATGAAAATATGGATCAGCATAAGCTGTTTCAAGTTCAATAGCTTTTGTAAAATCTTTTATTGCTTCATCAGCCTGTGCGACTGCTTTATAGGCTATTCCCCTGTTTACATAACCCATGGCAAGTGTTGGCACTATTTCCAAACCCTTTGACAATACTTTTATTGCATTCTGATAATCTGAATTTTGAATATAAATATAACCCTGATCAAAATAAACAGGTGCATATTTTTCGTCATACATCAAAGCCAACTCATAATCTTTCAAAGCATCATCAAACATTTTATTCAGCATCTTTGCATGGCCAAGATGAAAATAAGCATCGGCATCCCGTTTGCCTTTTTCAATAGAATAGTCAATATTTGAAATGGCTTTTGGAAAGTCGTTAAGCAATAAATATGCATATCCCATCCAATAATAAACATCTTTATCGGTGAATTTTAGTTCTATTGCTTTCTCAAAATCTTTTATGGCATACCATGAATTTTGAAGTTTTAACTGTGCAAAACCTCTTGAATAGTAATAACTTCCTGAAAAAGGATTAAGTTCAATAGCTTTGGTGTACATGATAAGAGCCTGATAAAATTCATTTACATCGACATAAATCACACCCATCAGAGCGTAAGGTTTTGGATTGTTTGGTTCTATTGCTGTCATTTGGGATAAATCGTTCAGTGCTTCATCAAATTTTTGAAGACCATAATAACATTGTGCCCTCATGTAGTAAGCATTGGCATATTTGGGAGCAATATCCATAACTTTTGTAAATGAAATTAATGCTTTGTTTTTATCGGTAATAAAATCCAATGTGCCTGTTGCCATTAAATCTTTTATTTGTTGGCTATCAACCTGACAATATGCCAAAACTGAATTGATAATAAAAAAAGTTGTGAAAAGAAATTTATGCATAAAATAAATGTTAATTATCTTTTGTAACCAAAATATATTCCAAATGTAATGACGTGACACAATACGTAACAGTTGTATAGGATGACAATAATTTTTATAAGCTTATAAAAAAGAAAATCTAGTTTTTTTATTCTTTGGAGAGTCATTCAAGGATAACTAATTTTGTTACCTAAAATATAGCTGTATGAAAACATTAATAATATTATTTACTTCAGTTTTAATAATTGCTGGTATGAATGCTTGTAATAAAAAGTCATTAAAACCTTCAAAAGAGGAAAAAGTTGTCTTTAAAGGTATTGATGCAGAAAAACGACTCTCAAAATATGTTTCAGTTCAACTCACCACTGATTTAAGTGTTTTAACAGAAAATGAGAAAAAAATGCTCATTTATCTGATAGATGCCGCAAAAATAATGGATGAGCTATTCTGGCTTCAAAGTTTTGGAGATAAAAGGTCTTTTATTGATAAAATTGAGGATGAAAAAACAAAAAAATTTGCTTTAATAAATTATGGTCCATGGGACAGGTTGGATGATGATGTTCCATTTATTCATGGATTTTTAGAAAAACCTAAAGGAGCGAATTTCTATCCTGCTGATATGACAAACAATGAATTTGAGCATTTAAAAGATGAAGGAAAAACAAGCTTGTATAGTTTAATAAAACGTGATGATGCAGGTAATTTGGTGGTTGTACCTTTTCACATTGAATACAAGGAATATTTGAAAAAAGCTGCTGATTTAATCGTTAAAGCTGCAGCATTAGCTGAAGATCAGGGTTTGAAAAAATATCTTGAATTACGTGCCAAAGCACTTTTAGATGATAATTTTTATGAAAGTGACATGAAATGGCTCGACATGAAAACTAATACTATCGATTTTGTGGTTGGTCCTATTGAAAATTATGAGGATGCACTTTATGGTTATAAAGCTGCTTATGAAGCTTATGTTTTGGTCAAAGATAAAGAATGGAGTCAACGCCTGGCATATTATACAAAGTTTTTACCTGAATTACAGCTTTCTCTGCCAGTGATGCCAGCTTATAAATCTGAAAAACCTGGAACAGATGGTGAATTAAATGCGTATGATGTAATTTATTATGCTGGTGATTGTAATGCGGGAAGTAAAACAATTGCCATCAACCTGCCAAACGACCCAAAAGTACAACTTCAGAAAGGAACAAGAAGACTACAATTAAAAAATACTATGCGTGCTAAATATGATTATATTCTGTTACCTATTGTAAACACAATGATTGATGAATCGCAAAGAAATTTAGTAAAGTTTGATGCTTTTTTTGCTAATACCATGTTTCATGAAGTTGCCCATGGCTTAGGTGTTAAATATTTAGTTAAAAATAAAAAGACTGAGGTCAAAGATGCATTGCAAAAAAGCTACTCGACTATTGAAGAGGGCAAGGCTGATATTTTAGGTTTGTATATGATTGATTATCTGATAAATAAAGGAGAATTGAAAGAGCTGACTCTTAACTCAAATTATGTTACTTTTGTTGCCAGCATGTTTCGTTCAATTCGTTTTGGTGGTTCAAGTGCTCATGGAAAGGCAAATATGATGCGTTTTAATTTTTTTATTGAAAAAGGTGCTCTTATTAGAAATGCAGATGGTACCTATAAAGTTGATTTTGCAAAAATGAAAGGAGCTATAAATGAACTGTCAACAAAAATACTTGTTCTTCAGGGAGATGGTAATTTAGCAGAAGCAGAAAAATGGATGAATAACGATGCAGTTGTTTCAAAACAACTTAAAGAAGATTTGCAAAAGCTGGAGAAGAAAAATATACCTACAGATTTGATTTTTGAGCAAGGAAAAGAAGTACTTGGATTATAAAAAGATATAGGTTTAGCAGCCCTGTTGGGGTAAATTATCAGAATAACGAAAAATTTTAATTAACATGATCAATTGATAACAAAATGTGAGGGTTCCGAACGTTTGCTGATAATTCCTAGTTGTTTAAGTTCAATCAGATTGTGTAATATCTCAGAATAAGTAAAAGGTAGTTTTTCAACTATATCACCAAAAAAACTCCCATTTGTTTCATGCAATAATTCAAGAATTGCCTTTTTAACCGGATGGGCCAGAATTTCATCAGTTAATTCGTCTAAATCTTTCAATTTTCTGCTTTTATTTAAGTTTTCTGTGCTCATTTACAAAAAATAAATTTTCAATTTCTATACCAATATTTTATAAATTGTCAATATTATTTGTCTAAAATACAATTAATTTTTTAAAAAATAAATCATTAATACTTTTCAAGTTTAACAATAATTTAAAATACCAAATGAGAGATTTATTAACAAATATAATACTTTTTGTTAAAATAAGTATAGATAGTCTATATTTCTTATGTATTTTTGAGAAAAAATTCTATATAGCATGCTTACTAAAAAGGGACAATATGCAATATATGCTTTGGTTAAACTGGGTAAAAATTACAATAAAGGACCTGTTTTAATTAGTGAAATTGCTGAATCAGAGAAAATTCCTAAAAAATTCCTTGAAACAATACTGGTAGAGCTTAAAAGAGCTGGATTTGTTAATAGTAAAATGGGTAAAGGTGGTGGTTATTATTTATTAAATGGTCCTGAAAATATAAATCTTGCTGATGTTGTTAGGTTATTTGATGGTGCTATTGCATTATTACCTTGTGCTACCTTTCGTTTTTATGAACCTTGTACACATTGTAAAGATGAAGCTGCCTGCGGTGTAAGATTTTTTATCAAAGAAATCAGGGATGAAACTGTTAATATGCTGAAAAACATAACATTGGATAAAATTATTGAAAAGGAAGAGTTCTTACGAAAAAACAATTAAAAAATTTTTTCAATATTTATCGATAAAAACTATTGAGCAAAAATATATTTATATTGGTTAGATTGTTACTGATTTGCTAAAAAACTTATTTATTGTCATGCCATAAAATACATTTTTATTTTGTCCACAGCAGAAATAAATAATACTCAAAACATTAGTAATCTTCGTTTTAATAACTGAGTGGGGATGAAAGAAACAGGCATATTGAATTTGAATAAAAACATTCTGAGATACAACTATTGGGGAAGCAATAACACATTTGTTTTTATTAAAAAAATAATTGTTCAAAGGAGTCTTATGGAATAATTTTTGAAAAATGCAGCACCATAAGATTTTTATTATTTATCTTTACAGATTGAATCTATAACTTAATTCATAAAAAAAAATGATTTCTACTATTTATTAATCATTTTGAAAATTATGTTATTATTAATTAATCTAAAATAATTTTTAATTATGAAAACACGATTTTTTTTAGTTGTAATTATCTTCCTGCAAATCAATTTTTCAAATGCACAGGGAGTCATCAATGGAGATTTTGAAAGTTGGAAAAACAAAATATTTTTTGAAGATCCGGCACTAATGTCCACCGGTAATATTGAAATGATGGTTCATGGGTTGACTCCTTTGGCAATTAAATCAACAGATGCTGCTTCAGGTAATTACTCTATTCGCTTAAATAGTATGAAAACACTAAATGACACTGCATTTGGCTATTTTATTTATGGGCAGCCTGATGGACAAAATTTTAATGGTGGCACACCATATACTGCAAAACCGGACTCATTAAAGATGATGGTTAAATATGAAACCGGTGGCAGTTCAGATATATTGATTTTGTTAATCTTTAAAAAGAATGGTATTCCTGTTTTTACACAGCAATATTCATTAAATGGAATCCAAACTACATGGAAAGAAGTTGCATTTCCTGTGCAGTTGATAGTAAATCCAGATACCATGATTTTTGGCGTTGCTTCCTGTAATCCTGTATTAAATACTTATGATCCTTCAAACTGGATTATGGTCGATAAGGTTAATTTTACAGGTGTTGCACAACAATTACCCAACAATGATTTTGAAACATGGAATACCTTTCAGAATGATGAACCTGAGTTTTGGAATACCTTTAATTTATATTATATTATCAATAACAAACAACCCAATGTAACCCGCTCATCAGATGCTCATAGTGGCAATTCATCTATTTCTGTCAAAACTGCTCCAATTAGTTTATTTGGCAGCAAATACGATACATTAGGAATTGCTACCACAGGTACTTTTACAGAAAACGGCTACACTGGTGGATTTTCCATGCATTCTAAGCCAGATTCTATGACTTTTTATTATAAGTATAATAATTCAGCTTTAATTACTGATATGGCTGTTGTTTATGCACAATTTTCAAAATTTTCAGGTAATAAAACTACCATAGTAGATAGTGGTTTTGCACTTTTACCTGCATCGTACATCTGGAAAAAAGTGCTTGTAAAATTTGATACTTCTTCACAAAAACCCGACACCTGTAATATTGTCTTAGCATCAAGTGCGTTGATTTTTGGGCCGGGTGGAGTAGGCAATCAGTTATTGATAGATGATATTCTTTTTTATTATAAAGGCGTAGGGATTCCTTTAGAACAAATTAGCCAAAATGATGTATTGGTTTTTCCAAATCCAACTTCAGACTTTGTTAATATTTTATGTAATCCGAAAATAATTGATAAATCAGTAAGAATTACTTCTCTTGATGGTAAAAATATTTTGTTTAATCAGGATTTTCATGATACTGAATTGATAACTCTTGATATATCGAACTATTCATCCGGGCTATACGTGATAAATATTCTTTTTGGCAATAGAGTCTTCACTACACAAATTATTAAAAAATAAATTTAAAAAAATGAGAATTAAGTTGGATCGTAACGAATTGTTGGACCTTCAGATTAGCCTAAAAAAGGAATATCTTTTAACAAACGGTAAAGGTGGATATTGTGCCAGTACAATTCTCGATTGTCATTCCAGAAAATATCATGGACTGCTGGTATTACAAGTAAAAGGTACAGGTCTGATTTTCAATTTATTATCAAAAATTGAAGTAAATGCTGTTATTGAAGGGAAAGATTTTCATTTATCTACAAATAAATTTCCAGGTGTTTACTATCCAACCGGACATAAGTATGTTGAAAGTTTTGAATACAATACTTACCCTGTTACAAGGTACAGAATTGGCGACACTGTAATAGTCAAATCTGTTCTGATGCCTTATTTATCTGATACAGTTCTTGTCAGGTACGATGTTGTTAAATCAAGTAAAAATATTCTTTTTAAAGCAACACCATTGTTATCCTACAGAGAACTAAATTCTCTTGCAAAAGAAAATCTGAATATTTCCCCCAGAACCTATTTTGAAAAAAATGGGTTTAAAATCGACCCTTATCCTGGGCTACCACCTGTTTATTTACAAACCAATGTTAAATCAACATTTTATCCATCACCTCAATGGTGGCGAAATTTTGAATACCTAAAGGAAAGAAACAGAGGTTATGATTATCAGGAAGATTTATTCATGCCAGGCATATTTGAATTTACTTTGAAAGAAGGTGATCATGTTGTTTTCAGAGCTTCCCTGCAACCATCAAATGAAATATTTGATCATGAATGGAATAATGAAATTAAGCGTCTTGAGCAATATGAAAAAAGCTTTTCAAATGAACCTGAACCGCTTAAAACCTTAAAAGTACATTCTAATGCATTTCTGGTGAAAGATAAAGATGGTAACATGGGAATTAAAGCTGGTTATCATTGGTTTAGTGAAAGAGGACGCGACACCTTGATTGCATTAGCAGGGCTTACTTTAAAAAGAGGAGAACCACAATTAGCCAAAGATATTTTAAAAAGTTTTATTTCTAAACAAAACAATGGTGTATTGCCTAATTTGATAAATCAAAATGGGACAAACACTTATAATAGCGTTGATACTTCATTTTTATTATTCTGGTCTTGCCAGCAATATTTATCTCATACAAATGATAAATCTTTTATTGAACATGAAATTTTACCTCTTCTTATACGCATAGCTAATAATGTTATTGACCAAAAAATGCCTGACGTGTGGCATGGGGATGATGGTTTGATTTATTCCGGCAATGAAAACACCAATTTTACCTGGATGGATGTTATGATTGATGGTGTACCTGTTACTTCTCGACATGGTGCAGCAGTTGAGATAAATGCGTTATGGTACAATGCAATTCAATTTTTATTGAAAGATTTTAATAGTTTATTACCTGATAATCTGAAAAACAGACTTACTGTTGCATCTGAAAAATTTGAAAACATTTTTGAACATGCATTTTGGAATGAACCAGATCAATGTTTATACGACCTGTTCAGAGGATTTGAAGATAGAAGTTGGTTTATTAGACCTAACCAATTGTTTGCGATTGGTTTGCCATACACTTGTATCAGTCGTGAAAATACTGGAAAAATTATAGAAACTGTCATTAAACATTTAGTGACTGATTTTGGAATACGTACTTTATCTCCCCGAAATCCATATTATCGTGGAGAATATAAAGGTAACCAGCGTTCTCGTGATCAGGCCTATCACAATGGCATGGCTGGTGTGTGGTTCATAGGTATATTTACTGATGCCTTATTAAAATATCATGGTAATAAAGAAGTAGTAAAGAAAATGTTTGATGAGATGTTTGGAAAATTGTGGACAGAGCATTTGGAAATGTATTGTTTAAATCATATTTCTGAACTTTTCAGGCCAGACCCTCCTCAAGTGGCAAAGGCATGTGTAGCCCAGGCATGGAATGAAGCAGAATTGATTAGGGCGTTAGAAATGTTAAAATAATAAAAGTCAGAGTTATGAAAGTACTTATGTTTGGATGGGAGTTTCCTCCCTTTATCAGTGGAGGTTTGGGTACTGCCAGTTATGGCATTTCTAAAGGTTTGGTAAACAATCATATTGACTTAACATTTGTGATGCCTACCAGGAGAGGTTTGAGTTTTGACTCTGAGATAAATATTTTAGCCGCTGATGAAGTTCATACCATTGAAAGATATAATAAAATTATCAAAGTCCTTAAAAAATATGATACAAAGAGTATTTCTAAAAGTTTTACAATAGCACCTTATTTTACAAAGGAAGACTTTATTGAATATTTCAATACCCATCATGATGTTGTTAAAATTAATAAAATATTTCAGACTCAAAAGGGCCTGCTTAAATTTACTGGTAATTATGGTAAAAATCTGATGGATGAGGTTTATCGGTATGGGATTATCGGTGAAATTATAGGATTTGGTGATGATTTCGATATAATTCATGCACACGATTGGTTGACTTTTTATGCAGGAGTTGCTGCAAAACGTTCTTCAGGAAAGCCTTTGGTGGCTCATGTTCATGCTACTGAATTTGACAGAAGTGGTGAAAATGTAAATCAAAATGTGTACGACATTGAGAGGTATGGGATGGAAAATGCTGATAAAATTATTGCAGTAAGTTATTTTACAAAGAATATTATTGTAAACCGCTATGGAATTGATCCTGAAAAAGTGGAGGTGGTACATAATGCTGTTGATAAAAACAGACGACTTGACGCTTATGGGGTGAAAAAGAATGTGAATGAGAAGTTAGTTCTTTTTCTTGGTAGAATCACCATGCAAAAAGGACCTGATTATTTTCTTGAAGCAGCTTATCGTGTTTACAAAAAAAATAAGAATGTTAGATTTGTCATGGCAGGTAGTGGCGACATGTTGCCTCGTATGATAACGCGTATGGCATCTCTGCGTATGCTCGACAGGTTTCATTTTACCGGATTTCTGAAAGGAATAGATGTTGAACGAATGTATGCACTTAGCGATTTGTATGTGATGCCTTCAGTATCTGAGCCTTTTGGTATTGCTCCTTTTGAAGCACTGCTATATGATGTCCCCATCATCATTTCAAAACAGTCAGGCGTGGCAGAAGTTCTTAAAAATGCAATAAAAGTAGATTTTTGGGATGTTAATAAAATGGCTGACATGATACTAATGCTTATCGAAAATGATAAGATAGCAAGAGAAGTATCAGAAAAATGCAAGGATGATATGGCTAATATTGGATGGGATAATGCAGGCCATAAAATCATTAATGTTTATGAATCTTTATTAAACAATTAAACCATTAAATGTATGGTATCATTAATTTTTTATTTCCAGGTACATCAACCATTTCGCTTACGAAAAAATTATTCGTTTTTTGATATAGGTAATAATCATTTTTATGAAGATGAAGATGCTAACAGGTCGATTTTAAATAAAGTAGCCGACAAATGTTATATTCCAACCAATCTGATGCTTCTTGATCTGATCAGGCAATATAAGGGTAAGTTTAAAGTGGCTTTTTCTATTTCTGGTGTTGCTATTGAGCAATTTGAAAAGTACAATCCTTATGTTTTAGAAACTTTTCAGCAACTGGCTGAAACAGGACAAGTTGAGTTTATTGCAGAAACTTATTACCACTCACTTTCATTTTTATTCTCAAAAGAAGAATTTAAAGAACAGGTTAATTTACAAAAAGAAAAAGTTGAATACTACTTTAAACAAACACCTACCACTTTTCGTAACACCGAACTGATTTACAATAATGAGCTTGCTCATTTTGTTGAGTCGCTTGGATTTACTACCATTCTTGCTGAAGGAGCAAACCAGGTTCTTGGTTGGAGAAGTCCTAATTTTCTATATCAACCTGTGGGAAGCTATAAGCTTAATTTATTGCTTAAAAACTATAAACTTTCAGATGATATTGCTTTCAGATTTTCTAACAGTGGATGGGAGGAATTTCCATTGACAGCAGAAAAATATGCAAATTGGGTACATGCAACAGCAGGGAATGGTGAAGTAATCAATCTTTTTATGGATTATGAAACATTTGGTGAACATCAGTGGGCTGATACAGGAATTTTTGATTTTATGAGAGCTTTACCAGGAGAAATTCTAAAACATCCTGATTTTCAGTTTTTAATGCCAAAAGAAGCCTCGCAATATTATACACCTTTATCACAGATTGATACCCCATTTTTTGTATCCTGGGCTGATTTGGAAAGAGACCTGACCGCATGGCTTGGTAATTCACTGCAAGATTCTGCTATCGAAAAGGTATATGAAATTGAAAACCTGGTTAAATCAACCGCTGATCCTGAACTGATTCATACATGGCGAAAATTACTTACCTCCGACCACTTCTATTACATGTGCACAAAATGGTTCTCTGATGGTGATGTTCATAAATACTTTAATCCTTATGAGACACCTTATGATGCTTTTGTCATTTATTCCAATGTTTTAAATGATCTGATCGGGACAATTAAACAAAAACAGACTAAAGCTGTGGTAGAATAATCGTTACTAATCCTTTAATTCCTTTATTTTAATATAATTTTAAATAATATAACATGGAAAAAGATAATAGGTTACTGTTTGAAGTATCCTGGGAAGTTTGTAATAAGGTTGGAGGAATATATACCGTTGTTTCAAGTAAGGTTATTGAAGCAAAAAAAGAATTTGCTGACAGGTATATGTTAGTTGGTCCATTATTGGAAAAAAATCCTGATTTTATTGAAGAGTCTGACCAAAATATACTGAATATTAAGCATAAACTTGATAATATAAGACTGGATGCAAAAGTAGGCAGGTGGAATATTCCAGGCAGGCCATTGGTCGTATTAGTCCGTACAAGTCAGAACCTTAACAAAGAAAAAGTGCTGTACGAACTATGGGAAAGTTTTGGTGTGGATAGTATGACTGCTGGATGGGATTATATTGAACCTGTGCTTTTTTCTTATACTGCTGCCATGGCCATTGAAGCCATAAGTGAAATTTATGATGATTATTCAATAATTGCCCAATTTCATGAGTGGATGTGTGGTGCCGGATTATTATATTTACATAAAAATACACCTCATATTGCAACTATTTTTACAACGCATGCTACTGTACTTGGTCGTTCCATGGCAGGAAACGGAGTTGATTTATATAATCTTCTAAACACAATAAATCCAGATAAAGAGGCTCAGCGATTTAATGTACTTTCAAAACATTCTTTAGAAAAAGCATCTGCACGTTTTGCCGATTGTTTTACAACAGTTAGTGAAATTACGTCAGTAGAAGCTGAGTTTTTATTAAATACCAAGGTTAATAAAGTTCTACCTAATGGATTCAATGTTAAGTTGACTCCGGAGCCTAATACTGATCCTGATTTTTTTAAAAATAATAAAAATAAATTAATTGATTTTGCAAATCGTTTTTATCAAAGGGAATTTAAACAGGAAAACACTGTAATTATATCAGTATCAGGAAGATATGAATTTAGAAATAAAGGTATTGATGTGTTTATTGATGCGTTAGCTAAAATAAAGGAAGAAAACAATTTTCCACAAGACAAAGAGATTTTAATCTTCTTTTTCATATTGGCAGGGTCGGAAGAAATCAGTTTTGATACGCAAGGTCAATATCTTGCAAGATATTCTAAAATATCAACACATCCACTTTGGCACCCTTCAAAAGATGCTATTATTTCAAAATCGCAACAGTATGGTCTTTCAGACGATAATTACAGGAAAATAAATATTATTTTTGTTCCGGTATATTTAAATGGAAAAGATCAGATTTTTCCTCTGGATTATTATGAGGCTTTATCAGGCTGCGATTTAACAGTTTACCCTTCTTATTACGAACCATGGGGTTACACACCTCTCGAAAGTATTGCTTATTCAATTCCAACAATTACAACAGATTTGGCTGGGTTCGGTAAGTGGGTATTGTCAGAAAAAGCAAATAAAAAGGGAGTATTTGTTATTGATCGCATGAAAAAAGATCAGGTTAGTTTTATCAATGAATTAAAAAATACTATTGTTGCTTATCTCTCATTAACTGAATCTGAAATTAATAAATTAAAAAAAGAAGCCAGGAATCTTGCACTTTTAGCTGAATGGGAAAATTTTTTCAAATATTACAAACAAGCATTTAATATCAGTCTTTCAAACCAAAATTCACGTATTATGGGAACAACTGCTAAAGTATATCAAAAAGGTGAAGATATGATAATGCATGGTTCAGAAAGTTTAAGGCCAAGACTAAGAACATTTACTATTAAGTCACTAATTCCTGAAAAAATTCAGGGACTTAGAAAATTAGCATACAACCTATACTGGGCATGGATGCCTGATGCACATCAGTTATTTAATCGCCTTGACCCGGTGTTATATGAAAAATTAGGGAATAATCCGGTAGGGTTGATGGAAATGATAGAGCCTCAATTATTGGAAGCTGCTTGTGAGAATGATAATTATATGCAGCTATATGAGGAAGTGATGAAAAAGTTTGATAAGTACATGAATTCAACAACAGCTATCATTAAAAGTGGTGAATTTATTTCAAAAGAACGACCTGTTGCTTATTTCAGTATGGAATTCGGACTACATGAATCCTTACCAATCTATTCAGGTGGGTTGGGTATATTATCAGGTGATCATATTAAATCTTCTTCAGACCTGAATATCAATTTAGTAGGCGTAGGTTTACTATATCGTAAAGGATATTTTAAACAAGGTATTTCTCATGAAGGTGATCAAAAGGTAGAGTATTTTCAAAATGACTTTTACAGACTTCCACTTGAAGAGGTCAAAAAAAGAGGAAAACCGTTGATAGTATCCGTTGAGTTTCCAGGAAGATCTGTTTTTGCAAAGGTTTGGAAAGTAAATGTTGGCCGTGCCAATTTATATCTTTTGGATACCGATATTTTGGATAATACCCCCAGCGACAGGGAGATTACAGCAATGCTTTATGGTGGAGGTAAAAGAATCAGGATAGAACAGGAGATAATTTTAGGCATTGGTGGTGTTAAATTATTGCATGAATTGAATATTAATCCTTTAGTTTATCATTTGAATGAGGGACATTCTGCATTTTTAATCATTCAAAGATTTATTAATCAGGTAAAATACAATAAACTTGATTTTGATACTGCAAAGGAAGTAATCAGGTCAAGCACAGTATTTACTACACATACTCCGGTGCCAGCGGGAAATGAAACATTTGACATAAAACTGGTTGAAAACTATCTTCGTCCTTATGTAGAAAATAATGGACTTTTATGGTCTCAAGTTCTTGAACTGGCTGAATTTAATCCTGCTGCTGGTAATGAGTTTGAAATGACAGTGCTTGCCTTAAAAAATACTTTTCGAAAAAATGGTGTCAGTAAACTGCATGGCATGGTATCGCGACAAATGTGGGAGAAAATTTGGGAAGGATTTTTACAGGAAGAGGTGCCTATTAGTCATATTACGAATGGTATTCATGTTGGTACTTGGATGTCAACAGAAATAAAAAACTTATTGAACAAGTATCAGACATTTAATATACAGGAAGAACTACTGAATAAAAACTATTGGGAAAAAATAAATAATATTCCTGATAAAGAAATTTGGCAGACTCGCATGAATTTGAAAAGCAAATTCTTTGAATACATTAAAGACGTGATTATTAACTCCTGGACACGTGAAGGGGAAGAGCCTGGCCTGCTCGATAAATTTCTGCTTAATATTAATCCAAGTCCGTTAACGATAGGTTTTGCACGTAGATTTGCTACCTATAAAAGAGCAAATCTGATGTTTCAGGATTTTGATCGATTAAAGAAAATATTACTTAATCCAAGATACCCTGTTCAGATTGTATTTGCTGGCAAAGCACATCCTGATGATGTTGAAGGAGCAAGATTAATTAAAGAAATAGTATCTATATCAAAAAATGAAGAATTACTGGGAAAAATAATTTTTCTTGAAGATTACGATATTAAACTTGCCAGAAAGCTTGTCGCTGGAGTTGATGTTTGGTTAAATAATCCGATAAGGCCTTATGAAGCTTCCGGAACAAGTGGAATGAAAGCTGGTATTAATGGTGTAATTAATTGCAGTATTTTAGATGGTTGGTGGGATGAAGGATACGATAATACCAATGGCTGGGCTTTTGGTGAAAAGAAACAATTTCGAAATTATGAATCTCAGAATATTTTCGATAGTGAATCATTTTATGATATACTGGAAACTGAAATAATTCCTGACTACTACACACGCAACAACGCAGGCATTCCGCATCGTTGGATAGAGAGAATGAAACGTTCAATGATAACGATTATTGCTGAGTACAACACACATCGGATGCTGAGAGATTATATGGAAAATTTATATGTTCCCACAGCAAAAAAATATTTTAATCTATCAAAGGATAATTTTGCTTTGGCAAAAGAATATTCTGAATGGATTAAATCTATCAGAAGCCGATTTTTAACTGTTCATATCAAAAGCATCAATCTGAAAGGTTCTCAGGGTGATTCTTTAAATGTTGGTGACACTATCTCTGTAAATCTGGAATTGGAAAATGGAAAAGTTAACCATGACGAATTATTAGCTCAATTGATTATTATTCGTGATACCAAGCATTACTCAATATCATATTCTGGTAAAAGTCAGTATCACGATGAAAGCATTCAGGTCATCAATATGAAATTAACATCTCGTGAAGAAAACTACTGTGTTTTCAGTTGTAAATACCTGGCTGAAAAATCGGGTAAATTCAATTATGGAATCCGTATTTTGCCTTTTCATAAAGAAATGGGTGCACCTACTGACCTGAATATTGTTTTTTGGGCATAATCGTCCGGCAACTCACGATTAATGCTTGGAAGTCTATATTTAACAGAAATGATAATTAAGTGGGAGTACGACTTTACCTGATCAAAGTAACCGTTCCCGCATAATAAACCGCCTTTCCATTCTGCATTCTGGCTCTTACCTGAAAATGATAAACACCTAGCGGACAATTTTCATCTTTGAACTTTCCATCCCAGCCATTGTAAATGTTATTGCTTTCAAAGATTTTTGCTCCCCAAGGTTCAAACACCTGCATGTTGAATTCTTTGATGCTGATTCCCTGCATAGTAAATGTATCGTTTAATCCATCTCCGTTTGGGGTAAATGCGGTTGGAATCCACAAAGCTGGTTGATAAGGCAGACACAAAACATTACTGATGCTTAGCTGATTGTTTCCATTATTTTCGATTGCCCGAATGCGGTAGCATTTCTCGAAATTACGAAGACTGCTGAAGAATTAAATATCTGTATAAGTTCTTTGCGTAGTGGAACTAATTGCTACAAAGTTTAAATCATCATCCTGATACTCCAGAATGTATTCTTT
>Ga0172368_10001306_pt1 | contig 34550 bp, 15 predicted proteins | sample Lak11m_FD_114540 | JGI IMG/M metagenome (GOLD analysis project Ga0172368, IMG submission 114540) | Freshwater microbial communities from Kabuno Bay, South-Kivu, Congo - kab_022012_11m | ecosystem: Environmental > Aquatic > Freshwater > Lake | place: Democratic Republic of the Congo: South-Kivu... | reverse complement strand
CTGGAATACAAAACGCCGGCTGAAGTATATTTTAATTAATCATAAAATCAGGTATTTTAAATTAACACAATCCACCTTAAATTATGACAAAGGTAACTCCTATCTTTGGGGTACAGTTAAGCCCTTTCTACATCAAGAATACCACGCGAAGAAAAAACAGTTAAGATAGTTGCAACATGGGCGGAGTTATATATGGAGATGTCTGCTGCTAGTATTGCTTCGCAAACATCTATAAAACTTGGAACGAATTGATCAATGTTATCTAATCCTTCAAATATGATTTTGTCTGCAATATCTGAACCAAGATTACTTCTTATATCCCAAAAAGCTCCACTCAATATTTGGCTAGCTGCATGGTAATTATAATTGTCACCGACTAAACTACTAAAGTTAGACATCGTATAAGAATTGCTTAATGTTCTTTCAATCCCCGATATTTTAGCATATTCTCCTTGATTTGGTGTATTAGCTTTAGAACATCCAAAATAATCCGCAAAAGCCTCTATCAGCGAATATGATTCAGGATCATGCCCTCCGTTTTGAAAAGCAGTAATATCTTGCATAACACAATGTAGAATCTCGTGATAAATAATCACATCCTCCTCTACAAAATTGTTATAAATAACACCATCACCGTCGGGGAAATATATTTTACCACCCGGGTTAGTATGTGGTCCACTATTCGTGGCATGGACATGCATTTCGATTTGACCAGAGTGAATATAATCGAGGGAACTTAGGTAATTTTCAAAAAATATGTTTGTATGGTAATACGCCATAACTTCATCAAAGTGTGTACTTGAGGTAGTGTAATTAAAACTTAAATCAGTTTCATAAGCATTCGAAGAACCATCATTTATAACAATAACATGTTTACCATTTAATTGATAACCGCTGCCTGATAGGTTTGTCAAAGTTCTATTTACTATTGCGCCCGCAGCGGGATGTCTATCATAAACATCACCATTTCCAGTAACATAATGACTATTTAAATCATACACTGCAAAAATCTCTTTGTTCTCGGCTGAAATTAAATACTGCCATCCATCTGTTTTGGTTATTACTTCGATCTCCCATGCGAGACGAAATTCATCGCCATAAGGAAGTATAATTAATTTCCTACCCATAATTTTAATTTTTTCACTATGCAGTCCTAAATCATTTAATGCCACATCGCTAGCTGCCGTCATATTAATTGAAGGGGTTGTGTTTGTTAATTGAACATCACAATAATAATCGGACATCACATAATAAACTTTGTTTTCCTTAGTCAGATGGAGACTAAGCAAAGCACCATAAACGGGTAAATCCTTATATGTTTGTTGAAACGAAATGTGCCTGTTTCTTCTTTCATCATTTTTAATAAGTTTAAGATCCTTAAGATCAGCGCTTAATTTAAACAGCTCGGTATTGAACTTCAAAAAAGTTTTCGCTACCTCTACAGCATCTCCTTTGCCAATAAAAACGGCTTCACCAAAGATTGATGCCGGTGCTCCGGAATATTTGTTCCACCGAATATTCCAGCATACTTTATTCGCTGTATTAAATTCCTGCCATTTTAGTAACTGAGTTTGCCGAACTACATTTTCGTTTACCCGTTTTGGAATAAAACTTCTTGTTCGGTTTTGAGGGAAAAAAGTTGCAAAAGTAAAAATCAAAAATAGAATAAGATGCCTTGTCATATCTTCTCCTTTAGATTTTAAAAATTATTTGTTAGTGGTATTTCCTATTTCTAATCGATTATTATATTACTATTTCAATAAAATCATGCTTTTTGTTTTAATTTTTCCGCTAATAGTAAGTGTGTAAAAATATACTCCACTGCTTAAGTTGCTCCCTTCAAAATCAATTTTATATTTGCCGGGATCCTTTTCGCTACTTATTAGGGTTGTTATCTCACACCCCATTGCGTCGTAAATACTCAGTTTTACATTTTCTCTGTTTTTTATTCTAAATTCTATTGTTGTTTTAGGATTAAAAGGATTAGGATAATTTTGATACAAGTCAAATTCATCAACAATAGTGCTTCGTGGTTCTTCTATACTCGTCAGATATATGACGGCAAAAATAGGTGTGTAATTATCAAAGTTATCATAGGTTATTTGTTTTATTTCTTTTGTTGCTACATCCACTGTATAAATTTGTTCTTTATAGTTTTGCACATTATTGCTGAAGATTATATTCGTGTCGTCATGTGACCAGGACAAGGATCCGTAGTCCGCCTTTATCCCAACGTTAGTTATTCTGTTCATATCGGTTCCATCACTCTTCATAGTATATATATCAAACTTATTTTGTTGTAGATTCAAAAATGCTATTCTTTTTTCATCATGTGAATAACGAGCGGAAAGATAAAGTGTCTGATAATTTGTCATTTTTATTCTTTCACTTCCATCGGGATTCATTGTGAATAATTCCCAATAATTATGAAGACTATCATCAAAATATTTTGTGCTGAATAATATTTTGTTCTTTTCAGCCGACCAATCAGAAGTGCCTTCATTATAAAAATGTGGGGTAAGTAGCTCTCTCTGGAAACCATATGAAGTGTCAGATTTTACTTTGTAAATTACTTCCGGTGTCCAATGGCTAAATTCAGTATAAACAATAAATGAATCATTCGGTGACCATGACGGGGAAACGCAATCATTTGAAGTCGGATAATATTTCCCATCGCTTCCTTTAAGTACTGAAACGATTTGATCTTCCTTAGTATCTATATTTAAGATGTGAATATTTTTATTATTTGTTGTGCGGGGATTATCCAAGCCGGTGTATGTAAGTCTTTTCCCATCGTGCGATATTCTAGGAAAATCTCCCAAAATCTTATCGCTTATTCGTGTAATATTACTTCCGTCCAAATCCATCATATACAAACTTGGGTCAAGAGAAGCGCTATCTCTAACAGAAGCGAAAATTATTTTTTCAACACCGTTTTGCTGTGAGTATGTGTTGAAAAGGAGAAGAGTGAGGAATATGCATGTAGTTATTATTTTCTTCATCTTTTTTTCAAATTATTTTTCACGTTTTATTTAAACAGTATATAATTAAACACAAAAACTTAAGCAAAGAACTAAATAAAGGAACGAGTAAGAATAATTTAATTTTTCTGAGATGACTTTACAGATAAAAAATATGAGAGTCAAGCAGAAAATGAAAATATTAGTATTTTTTTCATGTTCGGCTTCTCCGTATTTCCGGTTTGCTTCCGGCGGTTTTTTCTTCAGCAGATTATTTCCGCCGCCGCCGGACTGCGGTACGGGATTTGAAAAAAAGATTTTTATTCTGATCCGCTTCGTGCCTCCTTCGCGTAACTTCGTGACATGGTTTTTTTTGGTTACACAAAGGTTCTTCGCAAAGCGCACAAGTCCGTGAGTTATTATTTTTATTGAATTAGTTTTTACTTTTCCGATTTTACCGCACTAATTGTAAGAACTCAGGAAGAAAATATTTTGTAACCGGACTAAACCGGCGCCCTTCAATTTCCCTTTTCATTCACCATTCTTCATCGGTAACTAAAATACCTCGAACGAGGGATTGTCCTCTTTGCACTCCAACCATAATTTTCTATCGTCGTAAAAGAAGTTCTCGCACGCAGTAGAGTTCATTGTTTAGGAAGAAATGTCTTAACAAAAAATAAATCAACAACAAAAAGGAAAAGGTGCCGTAATGAAAATTTTTCTACAACAAGTTGGGCTGCTGTTCATGCTGCTCATCATTTCATCTTCTTTATCAAGTGCGCAAGTAGGCTGGTGGAAGTTTGACGATCCCGGAAATTTAACCGCCGCTGTTCAAGGATACGGCAGCAGTCTTGCTCTTACCGGAACGCAAACTGCAATCAGCGGACCAACCGTTACAAACGGAGCTGTTACCGTTCCCAAAGGAAGTTACTTAACGATGACGCACGGAATTAGCGCAAACGGCGGCGGTACAAAAGTAAACCGTTATTCGCTTCTTATTGATTTTAGAATTACTTCTACGGCATGGCACAATTTCTTTCAAGTTGATGAAGCTCCAACTACAAGCGACGGCGATTTTTTTATAAAACCGACCGGCGAGATGGGAACTTCCGGCGCAGGCTATTCAACATTTTTGGCGCAATTGAATGTTTGGTACCGATTGGTAATTACCATTGAGAACGGCGTTGCAAACAAATCGTACATCGACGGACAATTAATAAAAAATTGGAGCGCTTACGATATTGATACAAGGTATGCGCTTAATCCAACGCTATTACTTTTTGCCGATGATGACGGCGACGACGGCGATATTGATGTTGCAGAAGTTGCAATCTGGGATCGTCCCCTTTCCGCAGATGAAGTTACTGCGTTAGGCGCAGCAAGCGGCTCTTTGCCGGTTGAACTTTCTTCTTTTAGCGCTTCGCAGATAAATGAAAACGTTCTTCTTAACTGGGAAACCGCAACTGAAAAAAACAACAGCGGTTTTTCAATTGAAAGAAAAAACGAACGGAGCGATTGGATGATAGTTGGATTTATAAAAGGCAACGGAACTTCAACTGAAAAATACAATTACGCTTTTACCGATAAACATGTTCGCCCCGGAATGTATTCCTACCGCTTAAAACAAGTCGATCACGATGGAAGCTTCACTTACTCAAAAACGATTGAAGTACTCTTTGCGCCGACCGAATTTAAGTTGTACAACAATTACCCGAATCCGTTTAATCCATCCACAATTATTTCTTATGAACTTCCCGCAGATGCATTTGTTACGCTAAAAGTTTACGATGTAACCGGCGCTGTTGTTGCGGAAGTTGTAAATGAATTTCAAGTTGCCGGAAAATATACAAGAAGTTTCAACGCTTCATCGGCAAGCAATTCTTTACCGAGCGGCATTTACTTTGCCGAATTACGAGCTGCGGGACAAACTCAAAGAATTAAAATGATGTTATTGAAGTAGCATCTCCCATGCCCGAAGAGAGCGGATATTCATCTTTACTCCCGCTCTCTTTTTTTATTACGATTAGCTCAACGCAAAAGAAAAAGTTTTAACTTTGTCATCGGTATTCAACATCCTTTAAAAAATTTTATGAAAATACGTTCGCTTTTTAGAATTACGATTTTTATCGCGCTGCTCGGAAATGTTTTTGTAGTCGGACAACTCAATCCAATTCGCGTCGCATGTATCGGGAACAGCATCACAGCCGGCGCCGGTGAAACCGCCGATAAATCTTACCCGGTGCAATTAGGCAAGTTATTGGGTAGCCGCTACGAGGTAAAAAATTACGGCATCTCCGCAAGAACACTGCTGCGGAAGGGAGATTTTCCGTATTGGAAAGAGCAGTACCTGGTTCAGGCAGTTGAATATGAACCGCAGATCGTTATCATCAAACTGGGGACGAATGATACGAAGCCGCAAAACTGGATTTACAAAAATGAATTTTTTACCGACTACGTTGATTTGATAAATGAATTTAGAAAGAGCAGCGTTAAACCGCAGATTTTTATCAGTTATCCTTGTCCCGTATTTATGACGAATTGGGGAATCAGAGATTCAATTCTAAAGTTGGAAATTCCGATCATTGATTCAATAAGAAAATTCACACATACCGATTTAATCGATTTCAATACTCCGCTGTTGGATAGCAGCGCGTTATTTCCGGACGGCGTTCACCCGAATGCGAGAGGTTACCTGGTGATGGCGCAAATTGTAAAAAGTGCAATCATCGATAGTTCCTCCGGAAGAATTAGAACGTTCAATTCCGATAAAAGATCATTCGATAAAAACGAGCAGGTAAAACTTTACTGGGAAACTTCTCCCGGCTCTGAAGTAACTTTAAACGGAAATGTGGTGAAGGAAACCGATTCGCTGAAGGTTAATCCAACACAAACAACCGCCTATTTATTGATTGCAAAAGGGAAGAACCACAGCGACACGATCACCTGTACGCTTCAATTTTTGCCGCCGGGAAAAATAAAATCATTCTACGCAAAACCGCGTATGCTTGAACTCGGCGCAAACGATTCAACAAAAATTTTTTGGACAACAGCATCGGGATCGCAAGCGTTTTTTGATCAGTTGCCGGTTGAAGCGATTGGGATGAAAATAGTTTCTCCGGCATCAACACAATTTTATAAATTAACTACCACCGGCGATACTTCGGATGCGAAAGAAATCTCGATTCAAGTTTTACCGGCAGAACAACTAAACCGTGCGCTGGATGGAATAGTAAAATCTTCTACTGCGGCAAAATATTTTCCGGCTGTAAATGCCGTTGACGGCGACACATCAACATGCTGGAAAAGCCGGAACGAATCTTCTCCCTGGGTCTATCTTGATTTTGAAAAAGTTGTTGAATTCAAGCGGGTGATTTTACACTGGGGAAAAAATTACGCAAAAGCGTATCGTTTGCAGGCGGTAAGCGAAAGCGGCGCACTCACCACCATTTACACGCAGAATAACGGCGGCGGCGGCGTTGAAGAGGTGTCGGGGCTTTCCGGCAGCGGAAGATATTTACGTTTGCTTTGTACGGTTAAAGCCATTGCGGATTCCGGTTACATGCTGAATGAATTTGAAATTTATCTCCAAAAGAAAAATACCGCAATTGAGCAAACAGCAAATGCTGATTATGATTTTCAGCTTTTCCAAAATTTTCCAAATCCTTTCAATCCGCAAACCACCATCAGTTATCAACTGAAAGAAAAAAGTTTTGTTACGCTAAAAATATTTGATCTGCTTGGTAACGAAGTTGCAACGCTGGTTAATGAAAGTAAGAACGCCGGAAGTTACACGGAAGAATTCAATTTTATAAAAGGAGCGGGAAGAGAAAATTCAAATGGAATAAACGCCAAACGCTCGTACGCCTCGGGTGTTTATTTTTATCAACTTAGCGCAACAGCCGGCGGCAAGAATTTTATTCAAACAAAAAAAATGATCGCTCTTAAATAGCAGCTTAACGCAAGCTGCGTGTTAGTACATTAGTTGAAATCAGAAATCAGTCCGCCGCCGCCGGATGAGAATGGAATTTCTTTTGTCTTTTGTTTTTTTTGATTTTTGACTTTTGAATTTTGACTTTTGAATTTTGACTTTTAACTCCTGATGATCACCTTTGACGCCATCCGGCATTGCGGAACACTGCAGGACTTCCAACTGAAAAATTTTTTGTTCCGGCTTGTTCAGGTTACAACATTGAAAGCATCACATCAAAATACCTCGAACGAGGGATTGAGGCACTTCAACCCGCGCCTTATGTTTGTATCAAGAAGAGTCATCTTCTTCGATCAATTAAAAAAAAGCATATCAATCAATTTTATTAGGTGAAGCATGAAACGTGTCTCATTACTTTCTTTGTTCTTTGTTGCACTCTGCAGCTCAATGTTTTATTCGCAAATACCGGCGCGCGCCGGGTGGTGGAAGTTTGACGATGCAACGAATCCCTTAAAAGCCGAACAAGGGAATGGAACGGATTTGCAATTAGTCGGAACGCATCAAATGATTGATGGACCCGAGACCGGAAATGATGCCGTAAGAATTGATGTCGGAAGCCATTATAAAATGCGGCATGGCATTCAGCCGAATCTTGGCGGAAAGTTTGTTAATGAATATTCTCTTCAAATTGATTTTCGCGTTGCCGCAACTAATATCTGGCATTGTTTTTTTCAAGTTTCTCCGGCGAATAATAACGACGGTGACTGCTTCATCAATAAAACAGGAAACATCGGCGTTGGTTCAACCGGCTATTCCGCCCACACAATTACTTCGAATGAATGGTACCGCCTGGTTATTTCGGTTAAGAACGGAACGCAGTTCAAATATTATTTAGACGGACAACTTTTTCATGAAGCCGGTGCGCAAGCGATTGACGGAAGATTCGGACTTGATAGTTTGCTGCTGGTGTTTGCAGATGAAGACGGCGAAGACGGTTTAATTGATTGTGCCGAACTTGCGGTTTGGGATCGTGCGCTTACGCCGGAAGAAGTGATGTCGCTCGGAAGTTTTCATGCAATTGATACTACTCCGCCGAATGCCGTAAGCGCGTTATCGGTTACTCCGCTATCGTATCAAAATTTACTCACCTGGTCCGATGTGCAGGGAGAAACCGGCGCAACGTATGACGTTTATTATTCCGAAAATCCGATTACCGATATTACAAAAGCTGAAGTGCTCAAACTAAAAATTCCGGAAGGGACGCAATATCTTGAACATATTCTTCGCTCTCCAAAAGTTGATAAAGATTTAACCTACTATTACGCCATCGTGTGCAGAGATTATTCAGGCAATCCTTCTGTGCCGTTTTCGTTGAATACCGCTTTCACCAATAAAGGAAAGGGCGTTCCGACTATTGCCAATTCTGCGCCGGTAAGTTTTATTGCCGACGGCGATCTTTCCGAGTGGTCAACAATTCCGCCGATACGAATTATTCAATCCGAAGGAACCGGATTTGTTGTTGCCAACAGTTCGTTTGACGGCGACCAGGATTGCAGCGCGTTAGCCTACATAGCCTTCGACAACGATAATTTGTACTTTGCCGTTGATGTTACCGACGACATTTACAGCTGGACTTCGCGAACCGATCCGTGGATGAACGACGCCGTTGATCTCTTTATCGGATTATTCGATTCGCACAATACAAATTTTTCAAGTTATCAGCGCGGAGCTACTCCTCATTATCAAATGCGGTTTGATGAACAGAAAGTTACCTGCGACGGCAGCGACAGTCTGTTGTTCATCGGTTCAAATTATTTCTTTCTGCAGAAATTTACTCCCGGCTACATTATTGAAGCGAAGATTCCCCTACTTGATATTGCTAAAAAGCGAAATTATAATTATACCGGAATACGCGACAGCGTTTTTCACCCGGTGGAAGGAATGAAAATTCCAATCGACTTTTCGATTAACGATGCCGACGCTACCGGCAACAGAGAATTAGTTTTTACCTATTCGCCTTTTAACGAAGATCAATCATGGAATAATACATCCAGATGGTTATGGACGTGGATCGGTGATAAAATGTCGGTTGATGATGTACGCGATGCTTCGGTTGCTTCTTCATTTACGTTAATGCAGAACTATCCCAACCCGTTCAATCCATCAACAAAGATAACGTACACGTTAGAGCATCCGGAATTGGTAAGCTTAAAAATTTATGATATGCTCGGGCGGGAAGTTGCGGAGCTGGTAAACCAATCCGAAACGGCTGGCAGCCACACGGTTACCTTTAACGCCGCCAATCTTGCCAGCGGAATGTACTGCTACAAATTGGAAGCAGGTTCCTTCCGCAGCATTAAAAAATTGATGCTGGTAAAGTAAACAAACAGTGCGGTAGAATGTGCCGGCTAATGGATTATCAATTTAAATAAGGTTTTGTATGAAGCGTTGTTCACTCGTGTTTCTCTTTTTTTCTGTTCTACTTTCATCATTTGTGTCTGCACAACTTCCGGCGCGTAAAGGCTGGTGGAAATTTGACGATGCGGCTAATCCTTTAAAAGCTGAATCAGGTTACGGCAAAAATTTAGAGCTTGTCGGCACCCATCAACTTACCAATGGACCGCAGGCGGGAAGCGGTGCAGTGAAAATTGGAGTTGGAAGTTATTACAAAATGTCACACGCTATGCTGCCCAACGGCGGCGGCTCTTTTATTAACGAGTATTCAATCCAGATTGATTTTACAATTCCGGCAATTGACGGTTGGCGCTGCTTTTTTCAAATTAGCCCAGCGAACAATAACGACGGCGATTGTTTCATCAACACCGCCGGAAATATTGGAACCGCTTCAACCGGATATTCTGCCTACGCCGTAAAAGCAAATGAGTGGTACCGGATGGTAATTTCCGTAAAAAACGGCGCGCAGTATAATTTTTATTTGGACGGGCAACTGTTAAAATCGGGAACGGTTCAGCCGGTTGACGGACGTTTTGCACTCGACAGTCTTTTGCTTTTATTTGCCGATAACGATGGTGAAGATAAAGATATCGTTTGCTCGGAAGTTGGTATCTGGGATAAAACGCTCACGGAAAATGAAGTAAAATCTTTGGGCGGTTTCGGGCATCAAGTCTCCGCGCCGGCTACCACACAATTAATACTCATTCCTTATCTGCAAGAGCCGATGACAAATTCAATGTACGTCTGCTGGCATGATACGGCATCAACGCTCACTTCAGTTGAATATGGAACAACCTCCGCGTTGGGACAAACTACTGCCGGAACGAATGAAATAATTACCGCGCCGTACCGGTGGCATTCTGTAAAATTAACCGGACTGCAGGCGAACACGGAATATTTTTACAAAGCCGTTAGCGGCAGCGGCTCTTCCAAAGTTTATTCTTTTAAAACGCTTCCCGATAGCACATACAACGGCAAGATTAGATTTTTGCTTTTAAGCGATACGCACAGCACCGATACCACAATGGCGGTTAAGGTGATTAAAGAAGCGAAAAAGAAAATGCAGCAGCTTTACGGAAATGATATTCAAAATCAAATTAACATGGTTCTGCATTCGGGTGATCTGGTGGTTGACGGCAGCAACATCATTCAATACACCGACGAATATTTTGCGCCGATGTCGCCGCTTTCTCCAACGATTCCGTTTATGACCATCACGGGGAATCACGAAGGTGAGAACCAAAATTATTACAAGTATATGCACTATGATGATGTTTCGCCTGTGCCGGCTGCGAGTGAAAAATTTTGGTCGCTGCGGATGGCGAACACTCTTTTCATCGGTTTAAATACAAATGCGATTTCAACAATCGGAAGCCTGCAGAAAATTTTATTGGAACAAATGCTTGCCAAAGCCGAAGCTGATTCGACAATCGATTTTGTGTTTGTTATTTCCCATCACTTTTCGGTAACCGAGTTATGGGGAGAAGGAATCTCTTTTGACGGCGGACCGAACTATATCAAAAATAATGTTTACCCGTTATTAAAAAAATATTCGAAAGTAGTGCAGCATTCATACGGACACACGCACGGATTTGAAAGAGGAACGGTTGAATCGGAAGCCGTTAATTCGCGGGGCGATTTTAGAATGGTCTGCGGCGGCGGCGGCGGAGGTCCAACCGACCGTTGGGGTGCGTACAAGAATACCGATTTTCCGGAAATTCAAATTACGATGGATGATTACTTTTATCAGATCATCGAAATTGATGCGGCGGCTCAAACGTTTGAATCATCAATGTACAGTTTGGGTAACGCAAGCAAGAGCAGAGATTCTGAGTTGAGAGATAGATGGTATCGCAAAGCGAATCAGCCCGCCCCGGCAAATCCGGTTACAGGTGCGCCGATTGTTGATACAAATAAAATTACGTTCAACACTTCAAAAATCAGCGGCGACTCTCTGATGACGGTGAAAATTCAGGTTGCAGAGAATGAAACTTTTTCTCCGTCGGTAATTGATACGATGATCCATTGGACGGACATTTACGGTGTTGATGCGGGATTTAATCCGATTAATTTAAATGCCGGTCTTGACTTAACGAAAGTATCTTTCGCAGCAAAAAGATTTACCAGCGGTAAGTTATATTATTACCGCGTTAAGTACCGCGATCATAATTTGAAATGGTCGGGATGGTCAAACTCAACTTCGTTCAATTCGGTAAGCGAAATAACCGACAGAACGATGCCCACCGTTTACGCGCTGGAACAGAATTATCCGAATCCTTTTAACCCGGTTACAAAAATAACGTACCAACTGCCAAAGGCTGGATTTGTCTCTCTCAAAATTTACGATGTGCTTGGAAATGAAGTAGCGGCATTGGTAAATGAAGAGCAGTCGGCAGGAATTTATCAATCGGTTTTTGACGGAACCCTTTTGAGCAGCGGCGTTTATTTTTACCGGATCCAGGCGGGAACGTTTGTTCAGACTAAAAAATTGATCTTAATGAAATAGGCTTTGTTGTTAGTTGTGATGAGCGCGAGCCTTTCTTCGGAAAGGCTTGTTGCGTTTTATGTTGAGTACAAAGAAGAAGAACGCATTAAATTTTACGGATGATAAATTGTTTTCGAAAATTTATTTTGTGAGTATATTGGAAAACAGATACCTCTCATTCCGGATAGAAACCTGATGCGACAGGATTGCGAATTCAAACAAAGTAATAATAGAAAACTAACTCACCTTACGCAGTTGTAGGGCGATTCTCAGCTTGCCCCGCCCCGGCGGTGGAATCGCCCACGCGTTTTGTTTTCAAAATATCTATTTTCGAGCGAAACGGTCCGCCGCCGGCGGATTCGCTCTACAATTATGCGTAAGGTGCGACTAATTGACTTTTAGTTTTCAGCTTAGGAAATGCCACGAACGTGGTATAGTTTTACTACCCTCAATAAAGTATTTTAATGAGGAATTCAATTGAAAAAAGATACCAATTAAGAAGCGATAAAGAAGAAAAAAACTTGATGAAAAAATTTACAATTGTCCGCTCCGCCGTTCTCCTCTTCATTTTTACTGCTGCGGCTTTTGCCCAGCCGGTGAGAGTGATGACGTTTAATATCAGACTTGATATTCCGATTGACGGAGTAAATAATTGGAAATACCGCAAGGCAAATTTAGTAAGCGTGATACGATCGCACCAAGCCGATATTGTAGGTTTGCAGGAAGCTCAACTGCACCAGATTGATTACATCAGCAAAGCCTTACCGGAATATGCCTGGTTTGGAGTTGGGCGCGACGACGGGAAACTTCAGGGAGAGTTCACCGCAATTTTTTATAAGAAAGATCGGTTTGACACGCTAACAACTTCTACGTTTTGGTGTTCGCCAACTCCGGAACGTCCCGGATTAGGATGGGACGCTGCTTATCAAAGAATTACAACGTTTGGAAAGTTTAAAGACAAACTAAATGGAAAAACCTTTTTCTTGTTCAACACCCATTTGGATAATGAAGGCGCCATGGCGCGATTAGAAAGCGCTAAACTTATCAAGCAGAAAATTCGTTCGCTTTGCGGAGACTTCCCCGTTATTTTAACCGGCGATTTCAATTCTACTCCTTCTTCCGATCCGTATAAATTTATTACTTCAAAAACGAAAAGCGATACCTTGTCTTGGCTTTTTGATTCGCGCTTCATTGCTCAAAGCAAGCCGTATGGTCCTAACGGAACATTTACGGGATTTGATCTCAACGCAAAATCACCGGCAACCATCGATTTTATTTTTGTACGGAAAGGTATTTTTGTTTTATCTCACGGTACACTTTCGGATTCATTTGATGGGTATCTTCCGTCCGATCACTATCCCGTTTTTGCGGAACTTGTTTTCTAATTTTTAGACAGCTTTTGTTTTTAGTAAATCTGTTGGAATTTATTGTTGTGTGCATTAAGTTAGTATCCCACGAACGTACGATTGCTTCCGCTCTGCGGTACGATAATTTTCTTTCAATATAAAAATCAGTTCTCTTACAATGATGTTTTAGCATCCCGAACAATTTTAGAATTTTAATTTAGATAAAAGGAGAAGACAGATGAAAAAATGGTTTCAAGTAAGCTTAACAGTTTTTGCGTTGCTTTTTAGCGTCAACGCATCCGCCGCCGGAGTAAAAGTGATCGCACATAGAGGCGGCTCGCTTTTAGCTCCCGAAAACACTCTGGCTGCATTTAAAAATGCTATCGCTTTAAAAGCCGATTACATCGAACTTGATGTACAACTTTCCAGCGACGACTCGTTACTGATTATGCACGACGGCACGATCGACCGCACCACCAACGGCACAGGCGGCATTAGATCAAAAACGTATGCCCAATTGCGCACGTATGACGCCGGTATAAAATTCAGCGCTGCGTACACCGGAGAAAAAATTCCAACCCTGTCTGAAGTTTTTGCCGAGATTGTAAAAAGCGGAAATACCACTATCGGACTTGCGCCGGAGTTTAAATCTACCGAAGCCAACGTTGTTCAATTAGTTGTTGCCGAAGTTCAAAAATGGAATTTGCAAAGCAGAGTTGTTCTTTCAAGTTTTAATTTGAATCAACTTGCGGCAGTTAAAAATTTAGACCCTACGATTCGGGTTCAAGTTTACGGCTCCGCATCCAACACCATGATTGACGGATTAAAAACCATTAAAGGCGATTGGATCGGCAGTGATGTAACTAATATCGGCGTTGTGAACTATGCGCATACTCAAGGAATTATTTTTAACAGTTGGACAATTAACAGCGCCAGCCAGATGCTTGCGATGATGGCATTTGGTGTTGACGGAATTATCTCCGACGACCCAAAAACATTGATTGCGGTTAGCGATACATCCGCACCAACAGACGTATCCGTAAATACTCCTACCGCTGTTGAAACAAAAGTTACGCTATCATGGCTGAAGGCGGAAGACCTCCAAAGCGGAGTGGCTAATTATCTTATTTATCGCGATGTTACTCCGGCACCAACCACTTTACTCGCCACTGTGTTAGGAACCGTTACCGAATATGTAGATCAGACGAATACGGAAAATCAAATTTATTATTACAGAATAAAAGCAAAGAATACGGCGGGAGTTTTAAGCGCACATTACAGCAACGAGGTTTCTATCACCACTTCTCCCGATTTAACCAAACCCACGGTAGCTTATGTTACATCAAGTGGTGATACTTCAAATGTAATTGTGGAATTCAGCGAGAGGGTTGATCGGACAAAAGCCGAAACTTCCGGAAATTATTCGATCGATAAATCGGTGCTTGTTACGGGCGCAAAACTTTTGTTGGATTCGCGTCAAGTTCTTTTAACCACAACAAAAATGGAAGATACCACCTATACCATCACCGTTAAAAACGTAATCGATAGAGCAGTTGTACCAAATATAATGGCGGCAAGTTCTACCATCTTTCGGCATAAAAATATTTCAGCCGATATTGTTGCATATTATAAATTAGATGAGACCCAAATGGTTGGCGCCGATACGCTTATTTATGACGCTTCACCAAATGCTAACAATGGCGTTGCTTTAAATGGTCCCGTGGTAAGCGAAGGCGTACTTGGTAACGCCCTTACGTTTGACGGCGTTAATGATTATGTCCAATTTCAGTCCACTCCTTCATTTGATCTTCCTTCCGGATTGGTGTCTATTTCACTTTGGACAAAATTAGCGTATCTCCCCACCGAACTTCCGGGTGCATTTGGCGCGCTGTTTGATTCCGAAACCGATAATTATGTTATTTATGAAGATAGAGGAAATAATCAACTGAGGTTTAAAGTAACCACCACTAACGGCGCTGCGCGTCCCGGCATCGGCGCCGCCGATTTGAAAACAGGTGAATGGCTTCACATTGTTGGCGTGTATGACGGCACGAACGCTAAAATATATTTAAATGGCATTTTGAAAAGCTCTCTTGGCGTTACTGGAATGGTAAAGACCGGGCAAGTTGCAATGCTCGGAAAAAGCTCAACATCTTCTCCTACTTTTTTTAAAGGAAGTATTGATAACGTTCAAATTTTTAACAGAGCTTTATCTTACCAGGAAGTTGTCGGATTGTTTACGGATATTAAAGGAAAAGCCGATACAAACCTCGTATCGGTTAAATCAGAAGAACTACTTCCGGATGAATTTACTCTTTCGCAAAATTATCCGAATCCTTTTAATCCCGAAACAAAGTTGAAATACCGTCTTCCGGTAAGCGGAAAAGTAACGTTGAAAGTATTTGATCTACTCGGAAGAGAAGTGGTTACGCTGGTTGATGAAGTAAAGGAAACCGGTACGTATGAGGTTTCCTTTAATGGAACACAACTCGCAAGCGGAGTTTATTTTTATAGATTACAATCAGGTAACTTTGTAAGTATCAAGAAAATGATGCTGCTGAAGTAGAAACCAAACCTCACCCTTACCCTCTCCTTGGCGAGTTGAAGTATAGTTCGCAAAGGAGAGGGTGCCGCTCGGTTTTTATTGCGCTTCGGCAAATCCGTACCGCAGATTATTAATCTGCGATACTTAAGTTATAGCGCTTTAAATTTCATCCCAAAATTATGAGAGAGTTAAAAGGTGGAGAGAAGGTGTTTGATGCAGAGACACAAAATTGAGCGCAGCGAAAGATTTGAATTCGATTTCTATAACGTGGTCTTGCGGATTTTTTTTTATTCACTCACCTTACGCATTCTTGTAGAGCGAATCCGCCGGCGGCGGACCGTTTCGCTCGAAAATAGATATTTTGAAAACAAAACGCGTGGGCGATTCCACCGCCGGGGCGGGGCAAGCTGAGAATCGCCCTACAATTGTGTAAGGTGAGTTATTCAGACAATTTTCGAAAAAAATTGTACATTAAATCGCTCTTTTTTTCGACTACCTATTATTTAAAATCACTTACTTGACTTAGTTATGAAAAACATTTACACACCGAAATCAGCCCTCATAAAATTGTTCTTATTGCTCATCCTTTCAGCTCAGGCAGAGGCGCAAGTCATTCAGTTGCCGGATGAATGGAAGTTTAAAATGGGTGACAATAGTGATTGGGCAAACGCAGCGTTTGATGATTCTTTATGGGCGACAAAGAAGGTTGGTAGCAGTTGGGCGGCAACCGGCGAAAAAGAAAATGTTTTTGCATGGTATCGCACAAAAATAATTATTCCCTCCGACATGCGAAAAGCAATCGAAAATGGAAATGGCATAAAACTTAATCTTGGAAAGATTGATGACGTTGATCAAACTTTTTTCAATGGAAAATGTATCGGGCAGTCTGGCTCTCCTCCGCCAAATTATCAAACCAAATGGGATGAAGAACGACACTACATTGTTTCGCCTGATGAAATTCGGTATGATAAAGAAAATGTTATTTCGGTTAGAGTGTTCAGCCCCGATATTGGAGGCATCGGAATGTACCAGGGTCCATATACCTGTAACGTTTTACAATGGGCTGATTATGTTTCTGCCTCGCAAACAATTAAAAGAACAACCGGGAATGCATTTATTACCACATTGAGTTTTACGAATAAGCGAAACATTCCTTTTAACGGAACGATGGAATATTTTGTGCGCGACAGATTTAATCACGAATTGCATAAAGTAAAAAAAGAAATCCACATTCAACCGGATTCTTCAAAAGGTCATCTTTTTACTTTTGCAGTGTATCAACCCGGAAAAGTGAAGTTCGTTAAAGTCGGTTACCGGTTCACCGAAAAGGAAACACAAAATGTTATTGAGAACGAACAATTCTATTTAGCGGATAAACAAATAGAAATTAAATCTGCCCGCGAACCAAATCCGATTGTAAAAAATAAAATATCCGACGTGTTTACTTCTCTGTCTTTTCAAGAACAGCATTTAAAGGGATACCTTGAAAATCGGTATTTGCAAAATTTTGAACAACGTCTTATCAACGTTGATGAGAAGGGAATAATCAATGCATATCTTCAGAGACCGGGGAGCCATCCATGGATTGGCGAACACATTGGTAAGTATTTGGAAGCCGCATCGAACGCATGGAAATATACACACGATTCCCGGTTGAAAAAACACATTGATAGAATGATGTACTCTCTTATCAATTCGCAATTAGAAGATGGATATTTGGGAACGTACGTTCCAAGTGAATATTGGACGAGCTGGGATGTGTGGTCCCACAAGTATAACCTTTACGGATTGCTCGGTTATTATTCGGCAACTGCATATCAGCCTGCATTGGATGCATGCAAAAAGATTGGCGATTTAATGTGTAACACGTTCGGCAGCAAACCGGGGCAGCGTGATATTATTCTTGCCGGAACCCACGCGGGAATGGCGGCAACAAGCATCTTAGACCCGATGGTGGAGTTATATAAGTTTACCGGTGAGAAAAAATATTTAGACTTCTGCTATTACCTTGTTGATGCCTACGAGCAAAAAAATGGGCCTAAAATTATCAGTTCATTATTGGAAACAGGAAAGGTAAATAAGGTTGCAAATGGAAAAACGTACGAGATGCTTTCAAATCTTGTCGGATTAGTTAATTTATATCAGGTTACCGGCGATGATAAATTTTTGCAGCCCGCGGTGATCGCATGGAATGATGTGGTGAACAAAAGACTTTATCTTACCGGAACAACAAGTTCGTGGGAACATTTTCAAAATGATGATGTGCTGCCCGGAGGCGAAGATGATCATGTTGGTGAAGGATGCGTGACGGTTACATGGATTCAATTAAATCATAAACTTTTAACGGTTACCGGTGAACTTAAATATGCGGAACAAATTGAAAAAACATTCTATAATCATTTATTAGGCGCGGAAAATCCTGTTGATGGATGTATCAGTGATTATACGCCGCTGATGGGGAAAAAACCTTTTATCCGAAATATAAGTTGTTGTCAATCAAGCGTTCCCCGCGGTATTGCAATGCTACCCTACTTTACGTTTGGAAATATAAATTCGGTACCAACGCTGCTGCTGTATGAACCGGCATCGTATAATGAAACCATCTCAGCCTCCGGCAAAAAAATAAATATATCGCTTGAGGTGAAAGGACGTTTCCCTGAAAGCGGAGACGTTACAATTATTTTGAATGCATCTCAATCCGACTCTTTTTCCATCGCTCTCCGCGTACCAACGTGGTGTACTTCGTTTATAGCTAATGTAGGGGGTGAAACCTTTCATGGAATTCCGGGGCAAACCTTTACGATGACTCGCAGATGGAAAATGAAAAACAAAATACAGATATCGTTTGCTATGCCGGTGCAGATAATTCCCGGCGGTAAAAGTTATCCCGGACAAATAGCTTTTCAAAGAGGACCGCAAATTTTAGCGTTCGATAATTCTTTAAATACAGCGCTGCAAAAGGAGATTCAGGTAAACTCAAAGCAAAAGTTTTTTGTTGAAGACCCTACCGGTGAAAATAATTCTGCGTTACTACCCAAACTATGGAAAGGAAACCATGCATATTCCGTAAATCTTGTAGGCAAAAAAAGAGATGCAAAAGAAGAAGTGATGGTGCTCGTTCCGTTTGCAGATGCGAGTCAAATGGGAAGTGAAATAAAAGTGTGGCTGCCATTGGAAGTACAAAAAAAATAAGAGCGCTTCCGAATTTTATCTATCTTTTTGTAAAGTGAAACGTAATGCCCGCGCCTTAAGAATGATTATCCAAGGTGTTGGCAATTACCTTCAGCAGCGCTTCCTTGGTAAATGGTTTCGAGAGATAATCATCGCACCCGGCAGCAAATGCATTTTGTTTATCGGCGTCAAATGCGTGTGCGGTAATGGCTATTACCGGAATATGCCGGTACGCGTTTAACGCTTTCAACTCTCTTGTTAAATCCAATCCGTTTTTCGTTCCGCTGATGGAAATATCCATAAGAATAAGCGAAACATTTTCGGTCCGGAGTTTTTCCATTACCTGGTCGGCGGAACTTGTAATTATACCGGTGTAAAGATTTTTAATGAATTGGTTGATCGTAATTTGGTTTATCGGGTCATCTTCTACAATAAGAACTTTTTGTTTCACTTTCTGAGCTGATGAATTTTCTGCGCTGGTCTTTTCTTTTGAACCGTTGTTCGCATTCAATTTGGGAGAAGATTTTTTTTCAGATTGAATAACGTTAAACACAACGCTAAAAACGCTCCCTTCGCCTTTTTTACTTTTTATTGAGATGCGGGCGTTGTTGAGGTCTAAAAATTTCTTCACGAGCGAAAGTCCTAACCCGACGCCTTCATACGCTCTGCCGTAACCCATTTCTTCCTGCCGGTAAGGCTCAAATAAATAGGGGAGATACTCTTCGTTCATTCCAATTCCGGTGTCTCTAACTTCAAGCAGCACTTCCGCTGCGCCGCCGGTTGAAAGAACAACGGTTACCGATCCGGCTTTGGTATATTTAATTGCGTTATCAATTAAGTTGGAAATAGAATGCGATACCGTGTATTCATCGGCAAAAAGAATTGCTTCGCCAAAATGATTTTCAAAATTCAATTTAAGCGATGCCCCTTTTGCGAATGGTTGAAAATCTTTTACCAGGCTTTCACAAATAGATGAGAGATTGATCATCTTCGGTTCGATTGGAAAATCGCCCGACTGCAAACGCGAGAAATTTAAGATCATATCGATGGTTCTTATAATACGCTGGCTTGAACGATCAATCCCTTCAAAGAAAAATTCTTCTTCCGCGGTGATGTATTGCGAGAATGTATCTTTGATGATGCTTGTTATTCCGAGTATTCCGTTCAGCGGCGTACGTATTTCGTGCGACATGTTGGCAATAAAACCATCTTTAACGCTGTTTGCTTTTTCGGCATTTTCTTTTGCGGCAATCAATTCTTCCGTCATCCGTTTACGCGCGGAAATATCGCGTATAATTAATTGCACTGCGTTATGATGTTCAAACTTGATTGACATTGCCTTTACTTCAACATCAACGGCTTCTCCGTTAAAGCGGATAAATTTTTCTTCCGCAGGCGGCAGTACAACGCTTTCGCTCATCACCTGCTTCATTCGTTCAAGCACCATTTGGCGGCTGCCGGGGTGCACAAAACTCATCACCGGTTTACCGAGAAGTTCTTCCCGGTTTTTTGCGCCCATCAGTCTTACGCATTCATTATTCAGAAAAACGATTTTTCCTTCAACATAAATGGCAATTGCGTCGGGGGAATTTTCCACCAGCTCGCGATATTTTAATTCGCTTTCCTTTAAAGTATCCGCCGCAAGTTTCTGATGAGTTATATCGCGCCAAACCGTATAAAATGATTGCTTCCCTTTTATCGTAATTGAGGTAAGCATTACTTCAACGGGAAATTCCGTTCCGTCGGCTTTAAGATGAATCCATTCAAACCGGTTGTATCCGTCGCGTATCGCTTTCAAGATCATCTGCTCACCTTTTTGAGCAGATAGCGTTCCGCAAGGCTGATATTCGGGTGAAAGTTCCCATGGTTGTTTTTTTAGAAATTCCGCTCTTGTTGAATATCCAAGCAGCGAAACGGTTGATTGGTTGCATGCAAAAAAGCCGTTGTCGTCAAGAAGTAAAATCGGGTCGGCGGACTCTTCGAAGAGTCGTTTAAAAGTAGTTTCGCTTTCTTCCAGCGCCGACTCTGCTTCTTTCCGCTCGGTTATATTTCGTGCAACAACGTGAAATCCTTCTACTTCCTTTTCATTTTTAAGAAGCTGAATATTTTCTTCAAGCCAGATGGTTCTGCCGTCTTTCGTAAATGTTTTTACTTCCAACAGGGCAAGCGGGTTTAACGAGTTGAATTGTTTGTTATAAATTTTGAAAGTATGTTCTCGTTGTTCGGGAACGATGAAGTCGAGATAATGAATTCGCGAAAGGTCTTTCTGCGGGTCGCAAAATAATTTTAATCCAACCGGATTTGCATACACAAGGTAGCCTTTGGAATCCGTAGTAAAAATAATATCCGAAGCAATATCAACCAACTTGCGGTAATTTTCTTCACTCACCATCAACGCTTCTTCAGCTCTTTTTTGATAAATCGCAAACGCAATTGTTGAGCTGAAAGTTTTTAACAAGTGCATTTCGTTTTCGGTAAATTGATGAAGCGCGTTGTAATACACCATCACCTTTCCGATGAGCGCGCCTTGATTGACAAGAGGAATAAAAGCTAAAGAGCGGATTCCTTCGTTTAAAATTACCGTCTGTAATTCATGCAACTCTTTTTCGCGTTCAACGTTGGTAACAAAAACAGGTTCCGGATTTGCCGTATCAAGTTTCCAGGGGGAATGCCCTTCGCACGCTTTTCTATACGTGTCCGAAAGATTTCGCCACGCAACAAACTTCATTACGCCGTGTTCATCAAAAAGAAGTAATGCAGCGCGGTTAGCGTTTAAGGAAAAGAGAATGGAATCAATCGCTTTGTCATATACTTTTTCTAACGATTCCGCCCGGCTTACTACATTTGTAAAGATGAATAAGTGAGAAAGATTTTCGTACTGCTTTTTTAATTTTTCATCGGCTTGATTTTTAGAAGTGATATCCCGGTTGCTTACGCGTCTTCCTCTGTAAATTTTATTTTCATCGTAAATTGCTCTGCAGAGATGAGCAACAACCGCAACCATGCCGTCTTTGCCGATGATTCTAAATTCGATATCTTCAGCGCCTTCATGCGCGGCGTTGAGGTCGGATGCTTTGTGATGGTCGCGGAAAATTTTAACGTCGTCCGGATGAATCATTTTATTCAGCAGCTCGGGATCGGCGATAATTTCTTCTTGCGTGTATCCCGTAATTCTAAAACAAGAAGGAGAAGTATAGATAACTTCACCGGTTTCACTCTGCCAATATTCCCAATCATAAGTAAAATCGGCTAACGTTCTAAATTTGGATTCGTTTTCCCGCAGCGCTTCAAGCGTTTTTTTCCGCTCGTTATGATAAAGCGCAATGGCTACCTGATCTGCTAATTGTGAAGCGAAGGTAATTTCTTCCGCTTCCCATTTGTGCGGAACGTTTACATGTTCAAAACAGAGTGAGCCAAGATTTTTTCCGCCGAACCGTATCACCGCATCCAGCATGGAAGTAATATTATTTGGTTTAAGATATCCTTCCACATATCCGGCTGTTCGCGGATCGGTTAAAGGATTGTCGGCGTCGACAAATTTTTCGGTCTTTAAATAGGTGAATTCATTTTGAAATTCTTCTTCTTTAAGAACGCCTCCATGCGTATGCAGATTTTTCGAGAGTTGAAATAAGTCGGTGCAAATAAGTTCAGATTGATCGGAGTTAAACAGCCACACGCTGATGCGTTCGATGTTTAATGCCTCTGCTACGCTTTCATTCAGTTCCGAAGCGAACTCCTTTAAATTTCCCTCGATCAACGAAGGAGAGACGGTTAGTTTAGCCACAACCTCGTGCAGGCGCATAGTAGTTTGATGGCGTGCGCGGAGCGCTTCTTCGGCGCGTTTTTGATCTTCGAGGAGGCTGAGCAACACGCGTCTTGAGCGTTCCGATTCTTCTAATAGCTTATTAGTCTGCACATTCATTTCTTACTCTAATTACTTTTTTGAGTTGTAGTTGATCCGTCTCTCTTCCACATAAAAATTACGCTTCATATCTGCGTGGTTTTCCCGCCGAAGTTAAAAGTTCATTCACTTCTTTTTTCATTTCGATGATGCGTTCTTCTCTTCCGATTGTGGAAGCATACCATTTTTGTAATTCATCCATCTGTGTTTTTATTTTTTCTTCCGCTTTTTTGCGCTCATCAATATTGCGCATAATAAAATGGACTTCCGCAACGTTCTCATTTTCAATTATTGGTTTTGCAACCACTTCTACCCAAAACGGGTCGTGGTCTTTCGGAAGAAAATGAAACTCGTATGAGATGGTTTCTTTTTCATTGATGATCTTCTTGAATAAAGCAAAAGCATTTTCTTTTTCAATTTCGTCGGCAAAATATTTTGAAAAATGTTCTCCTTCAATTTCAGTCACCGTAAACCCGCTGAATCTTTTTGTCGATGCGCTGATGTATGTTAAACGCCCATCGGGATTTAAGGTTCCGACCATATCTTGAGCATTCTCAACCAACAGCCGGTATTTTTCTTCGCTCTCTTTTAACTTAGCTTCTGCAAGCTTTCGTTCTGTTATGTCCCGTGCGATTGAAATAAATCCGGTTAACGTACCATTGATGAGAATCGGCGAGGTGGCTGATTCAATCGGGAAGACGTTTCCTTTCCCATCGATTAATTCAAGCTCGGAGATGCGCCGTTCAAGAAAACCGGCTTCGCGTTCACGTAGATTTCTCTTTAAACCTTCGTGATACTTTTGAGGAATAAAAGTAAAAAGACTTTTTCCGTAGTAGTCGTTTTTACTCAGATTAAGAATCGATAAACCGGCTTGATTTAAATACGTTATTTTCCCATCAAAGGCATAAGAAACAATGATATCTACGGCGGTATCGGTAAGCGTTCTATATTTTTCTTCACTCTCTTCAAGCGTTGTCAGATACGAATTCTTTTCTTCTTCAGCCCGTTTCTGATCACTAATATCAATGGCAACGGAAAGGATGCCTTTATTCCCATCGGGCAACGTAACCACAGATTCCTTTAAATGAAAATAACATTGCGAACCGTCTTTTTTCTGATTAACAACTTCGTGGTCCAACGTTTTTCCGGTAAGAAGCATTGCCAAATTCTTTTTAACTCTTTCATGGCTTGTGGCGGGAGCTAAAATGTTTATATCTTTTCCGACAAGCTCTTCGTGCGTATAGCCCAATGTTTTACATAACATCGCATTCGTTTCAAGAATTTTTCCTTCTTCGTTGATAAGCAATTTGCCGGCGGGAGAAGTTTCAAACAACCGTCGGTAGAGCGTTTCGTTTATCCGCAATGTTTTGGTTTTACTTGCAACTTTTTTGTGCAGGCTGAAATTCCATAATACCAATAAAAGAAAAAGACTTCCGATAAGTCCGGAGATTTTCAATAATTCTTCTTTGTTTTTCTGAAACCAGCTTGCATTATTTTCTTCTCCCGGGAACCAAACGGCATTCAACTTTTTTAATTCTCCCGAAGCGGTGTATTCATCGATATATTTATTTAGGAGTAGAATGATTTCCGTATTTCCTTTCCGCGAGGCAAAGTCAAAATCTTGGGTGAACAAATTTCCTTTCACCAATTCAATATTGGTAAATTTATATTGGGAGATAAAATGCAAGCCGACATATTCCGTACAGAAAAGAGCATCAATATTGCCAACGTTAAGATGGAGAAGTCCGTTTACTTTTGTATCGAAAAACCGCTTTGCAAAATCAGTGCGGTGCGCCATTTTATTGGCGGCAATATCGCCGCTCTGAAAGCCGATGGTGTAACCTTTCAACGAGGTTGTATCAACAATTTCTTTTGCGTTGGTGGATCTGAAAAGAGCCTGCGCAATTTGACCGAACGGTTTGGAGAATTCGTACGTGCGCGTTCGTTCAGTGGAATAAACCATGCTCACAAGATCAATTGTCCCATATTCTAAAGCCCGCAGCGCATCTTCCCAATTCATGGGGATGAACTCAAATTTTACAGACGATGCATTTTCAATTTTTCTTAAAAGAGAAGGAATAAATCCGTCGGCAAGATTATTATCGTTAATAAATTCAAACGGTTGGTTCTCGCCGTCAATAGCTACGCGGTACACACGCTCCGGAGTTTGCATCTCTCTTTTTTCACTTGATACAAGTGGACTACACAAACAAAAGGCAAGCAAGAGAATCTTAATTTTATTTTGAACGGAACCGGTGATGATGCTTTTAACCGCAGAAGGAAGCGTTGAAAAAAATGGCACAAAATTACGAATGCCGCTATTTTGTTTAACTTTATTTGAATTCAGAGAAAGATCCCCCGAGTACAAATTAATAGCCATAAAAACTCGTCTGTTTTGCGAAAAAAATATGGCAATTATTAACGTAAAAAGCAAGATGCGCGAACTACAAATTTGGGATGCGTGATTTGTTGGGGGGGGGGGGCACAGTTAAAATTCAAAAGTCAAAATTCAAAAATCAAACAGGGCGCTAAGTAGAAAACTAAATCCATGTAGGATTTACGGAAGCGTGAACAGTGAAATCGTTTTCTACGGATTCATTTATCAAAATAATAAATGAAGTTTATTATTCTAATAAGTAAAGCTAAGTTTTACAGGGCTGGAAAGGGCAAAATTGAAGAATAATGCCGCTTTTTTTTGAAAATAGTTGGCATCTTTTGTGTTAGATGGAATCATCTAACAAGAGGAATGTGTTGTCGTCGTCTTTTTCAATTTTCGATAGTTTAATTCTGGTAACTTACTTAGCCGTTGTGCTGGGTATAGGATTTTACTATTCAAGAAAAAAAGAAAAATCTACCGAGGATTTCTTCTTAGCCGGACGCAACAGCGGCTGGATTGCCGTAGGGCTTTCGATTTTTGCTACGAATATTTCAAGCGAACATTTTGTAGGATTAGCCGGCGCCGGCGCCGCAAGAGGTTTTGCCGTAGGACAGTTTGAGCTTATGGCGATATTTATCCTTATTCTGCTCGGATGGTTTATCGCCCCAATTTTAATTAAAAGCGGTGTGCAAACCATGCCGGAGTTTCTTGAAAAAAGATTTGATAGAAGAAGCAGAAAATTATTTGCCGTCATATCAATTGTGACGTATCTCTTTACTAAAATAACCGTTACGCTTTTTGCAAGCGGTCTCTTATTTACTAAAATTTTTGGAATAAACATTTATACATCAGCGATAATTATTGTGTTAATTACAGGCTTATACAGCGTTACCGGCGGTGCGGCGGCTATTGTTAAAACCCACTACTTGCAGGCGGTCTTAATGATTCTCGGCGCAGTTACGTTAACGTTGTTCGGGCTGCATGAAGTTGGCGGATTTTCCGCTTTGCACGCTAAATTACCGGCTGATTATTTCTCGATGTTCAAAGATATTTCCGATCCCGATTATCCGTGGACGGGAATTATTTTCGGCGCGCCGATAATCGCATTCTGGTACTGGTGTACGGATCAATTTATTGTGCAGCGAATGTTGAGCGCAAAAAATATTGAAAATGCCCGCCGCGGTTCCCTCTTTGCAGCTTTCCTGAAGATCAGTCCAATTTTTATTTTAGTATTACCCGGCTTAATTGCCGCAGTTCTTTATCCCGAATCGAGAGGCGATGACGCCTACCCCGCATTGATTTCGGGAACCTTGCTGCCGATGGGCGTAAAAGGATTTGTAGTTGCCGGATTACTTGCAGCGGTAATGTCGTCGCTTGCAAGCGCTTTTAACAGCTCTTCCGCTATTTTTACAAATGATTATTATAAGCCGAGAAATCCGGAATCTTCCGAAAGGAAATTGGTTCTCATCGGAAGATTAGCCACAATGGTTACCGTTGTTGGCGCTATTTTGATGGTCTCGTTCGTAAAATTGATAAGTTCACAAGTTTATTTATTCTTACAGAACGTTCAGGCGTTTATTAGTCCGCCGATAACGGCGGTATTCATCTTCGGTTTTCTATTTAAAAGGATAACGGGAAGAGCGGCAATTTGGACGTTAGTGATTGGAGAAATTATCGGCGTTGCCCGTTTGTGCGCGCAGCTGATGGTCCAGATGAATATGACAAGCTCTCCTTTCATCATTGACTTTGTGTCAATCAATTTTTTACATTTTGCCATCATCTTATTTTTATTTAGCGCCTCCTTAATCCTTGTATTAAGTTTCGTCTTTGAAGAGCAGAAGACGGAAGCATCTCGCGTCTCGTTTTTATTTTCCGATACTTTAAAAGAAATTAAATTTAATTTGAATCATCTCGGTTCGGTTAGTAGAGACAGATCAAACTTGATTATGTCGGCATTTATTTTATTGATCATTCTTGGTCTCTGGAGCTTTTGGAATTAATCAGCAACGATAAAAAAATATTGAGTTCACGTAAATTGAATCATAATACAAACCACATAACAACTAACTAACAAAGGAGAAAAGTCATGAAAAAGCTTTTCGTTTTTTTCTTTCTCTTGGGTATGCTCGGGCTTTCAAATGCTCAGATACTCATCCAAAGTTTCGACAATGCTGTTGGACCGGTCTTTTTAGATCCGCCGGTATTGAACGACAACTTTTTCACTAACGGACCCGGCTCGTTTTGTAAATTAACAAATGAAGCCGACCACGTTGAAGGAACCGGTTCTATGAAAATCGATTACAAAGTTCAAGCTTCAGACGGCTGGGGCGGCTATGTAGTTAGAACTACCTATAAACCGGGAAATACCGATGGATTGCCTTATATGGATATGTCCCTCGGCACTCACTTGAGACTCCGTTATAAAGTTACCAACCCGGCTTTGATGACAAATACGGGAAAAACTACAATGGAATTCAAAATGGCCGAAATTGACGAAGGCGGATTGAGAGACCTCTGGTTGCACAAAATCAATATCAACTTTGCAGATGCTTCCGGCAACTGGGTTGATGTTGACATTCCTCTTGAAATGAATACAGACAACACCAAAGGATTTACTCTTCAATTTGGCGACGGCGATAAAATTATGCAGCTCGAACACATTAAAGGATTCGAATTTGCACTTGTTTATGGAACCACCGGCGGCGATACCAATATCGTTTCTACTGGTTCTATCTTATGGGATAACCTTACCCTTGAAGGTAAAAGATCAAAACCTTCCGTATTCTTTAATGGAAAATCTTTAGATAATGCTTTGGGCAGCGGTTGGGCTTGGGGAAAATCCACACTTGAATTTGTGCCAGGCGCAGGCAGAGTACCTGAACTTAATGCAATTAAATGGACACAAGGCGATGAATGGAGTAACGGATGGACAGGAATTGGTTATTCAATTGCTCCTACATTCGATATGTCCTGGTCGTGGTCAATCGATTCTTTAAAATTCTGGTTAAAAGCTGAAACAGGCGTTAAACCGCTTAGGGTTCAACTTGAAAGCGGAGGAAACGGCAAAATCGGTAAAGTATTTACTCCAATTGATGACAACCAATGGCATCAATATATTATCGCATTAACTGATCTTGTCCCGCAGGATAACACAACCGGATTTGATTCTTCCAAAGTAGGCACACTCGGCTTTATGGCAGAAGCAAATGCTGTTGCAGGAAAAGTTATTTACATTACGGAAATTTGGACAGGTAATCCTGTTATTGATGTAGTTGCCCCTAAAGCCGTAACCGGTTTATCGGTAGTTCAAGGTTCTTATCAAAACTTAATTAGCTGGCTTGATGTTCCTAATGAAACTAAAGAAATATATGATCTCTATTATTCTGATCAGCCAATTACAGACATTAATACCGCAAAAGTTTTGAAACTTGGAATTCCGGAAGGCACACAAATTTCCGAACAACTTCTTCGCGTAGCCAATACCGATAGAGATGTTACCTACTATTACGCTATTGTTTGTAAAGACAACGCGGGCAATTACTCGCTCCCGGCGGTAACTGCAACTTCTACAACTAATACTGCAAAAGGTGTTCCTACAATCGGATTTGGAACTACAGCTCCAACTAATTTTGTTGCAGACGGCGATTTAGCTGATTGGGCTAACGTTCCGCCGATCAAAATTTCACTTACTGATGGAACCGGTTTCGACGCTCCAAGCGGAAAGCACGACGGCGATGCTGATTACAGCCTTACCACTTACATAGCAATGGATCAAACTTATTTGTACTGGGCTGCCGATGTTACCGACGATATTTACAGCTGGAGACAGAGAAGTGATCCTTGGATGAACGATGCGATCAATTTATATATTGGTCTTTATGATGCAGCTACACAACCGGAATTCAAAGCCTACAAACGTGGAAATACACCTCATTACGAAATTCGTTTTGATGAACAAAAAGCGACTACCGGAAGCAGCGACAGCTTACTCTTCCCGGGCGCTAATTATTTCTTCGGTCAGAAAGCTTTAACACCAGGTTACTATTTCGAAGCTAAAATTCCGTTGGCGGACATCGCTAAAAAACGCAACTGGGGTTATAGCGGAGCTCAAGATTCTATATTAGTTCCTGCAAAAGGAATGCAAATTAAAGTTGATTACTCATGTAATGATAACGATACACCCGGCGGCGATAGAGAGTTGGTATTCTGTTACTCTCCTTACAACCAAGATCAATCATGGAACGATCCTTCAAGATGGTTATGGACCTGGATTGGTGATGATGCTACCGATGTGAACGATAATTTAGGCGGAGTAGTTAAGAGCTTTACCTTAGATCAAAATTATCCGAATCCGTTTAACCCTTCAACAAAGATTACTTATTCTTTGCAAACCGCAGAATTAGTAACCTTAAAGATATTTGATGTACTCGGCCGTGAAGTAAGCACGCTGGTAAATCAATATCAAAATCAAGGAAGCCATACCGTTAGCTTTGATGCAAGCAGCCTTGCAAGCGGCATGTACTTCTACAAATTAGAAGCGGGTTCATTCCAGAGTATCAAAAAAATGATGCTGCTTAAATAGTTCGAAGTCTCTTTTATGTTCCCCCTAAAAAGTAGCAATTACTTTTAGGGGGAACGTTATTTTTTTATTTGGTACATGAGCATTTATTATTTTATTAGGAAGATAGACGTATGCAAACTACATATTCACTGAAGGAGAAGTTTCTTTTCAGCCTACATGAAACAGCAAGAAAGAAATTTCTTTTCTCTCTGTTCGTCCTTGTTTTTTCAGCCACTCTCTTTGCCGGGCAGACCGGAAAAATTTCCGGGAAAGTTGTTGATGCCCAGACCGGTGAAGCTGTCATCGGGGCAAATATAGTTGTTGAAGGAACATTTTTAGGCGCAGCCGCAGATTTTGACGGCTATTATTATATAAATAATATTCCTCCCGGTGAATATCGTTTAATTGTCAGCGCTGTCGGTTACCAAAAAGTTACCGTTCAAAATGTGCTGGTTAAAATTGATTTAACTACAAAAATTGATATTAAACTTACCTCGCAAACGATCAACCTCGATAAAGAAGTTGTTATTACCGCCGAGCGTCCGTTAGTTCAAAAAGATTTAACTTCAACCTCCGTTACGGTTTCTGCAAGTGATATTAAAATGATGCCGGTTGAAAACGTGAGTCAAGTAATCAATCTTCAAGCCGGTGTTGTTGATGGGCACTTCCGAGGCGGACGAAGTGGTGAAGTTGCCTATTTAGTTGATGGTGTTTCGGTTACCGATGCGTTCAACGGCGGCTTTGGTATTCAGCTTGAAAATAGTTCAATCCGCGAAATGGAAGTTATCAGCGGAACGTTCAACGCAGAGTACGGGCAGGCGATGTCTGGCATTGTAAACATTGTAACGCAAGACGGTTCATCAAAATTCAGCATGAATGCTTCTGCGTATATCGGAAATTATTACACCAATCATACAAATGTTTTTAGAAGTCTCGATAAATTTACTTCAATTAAGACAAAAGATTTTCAAGTAAGCTTAAGCGGTCCAACAGAAGTTTTAGACAACCTTTCGTACTTTGTAACCGCGCGGTATTATAAAGAAGACGGTTATTTGTTCGGAAAAAGAATGTACCTTATTACCGATGATGCGGCGCTTTCTTTAGATAATCCGAATGATCCAAACAACCCGTTTGTGTTAGACCGGCATTCCGGTAACGGCGAAAGTGTGGCAATGAATCCGTCCGATAAGAAATCGCTTAACGCTAAACTTTCTTACACGATGAAACAATTTAAATTCAGCTACAGTTATTTTGGCGATGATAATTATAACAGATATTACGACCATTATTGGTCATGGACACCGGATGGAACGACGAAACATTACCGTTTCAGCCACATGAACAGTTTCCAAATTACACACGTGCCTTCGCAAAGCACATTTCAATCTTTAAAGTTTAATTCAAACTACTTTAATTATAAAGGATATCTCCACTCAAATCCTTACGATCCTAATTATGTTCCCATTACTCTGGGCGAGCCGAAATCAGGATATACCTTCCATCAGGGCGGCAACCAGGGCGGAAGATACGCGCGGCAAACGCTCACGAATATTATTCAATGGTCAATCACTTCTCAAGTTTCTAAAGAGCATAAAATCGGCGTCGGAATTGAAGGGCGTTTTCACTCAATCTATAACCATAGCGCTGACCTTATTGATAAAGACGAAAACGATTCGGTCTTTACTCCTTGGTATCGAGACCTCGGCGCGCCGGGTAACCAGGATTACACAAAATATCCAAAAGAGTATGCTGCCTACGTGCAGGATAAAATGGAATATGATATCATGATCATCAATGCCGGTTTACGCCTTGATTATTTTGATCCTCATTCGGAACTGCCGGCAGATTTAAGAAATCCTACGAACAACCCGGGCTTTGCGGGCGCCGGTCAGAGAGTTAAAACGAGTGCAAAATCTCAGATCAGTCCGCGTCTCGGAGTTTCATTCCCGATAACCGATCAGGGAATTATTCACTTCTCGTACGGGCATTTTTTCCAGATCCCGAGTTTTGAAAATCTCTTTATTAATTCTGATTATCTCGTTACGCAAGCTTCGGGACTTTCGCAAATTACCGGCAACCCCGATCTGAAGCCGCAAAAAACTATTATGTACGAAATCGGTTTACAGCAGATTCTCTTCCCGAACATTTCGTTGAACACGTCAATCTATTACCGCGATATTAGAAATCTGCTTGGTATGGAAATTCTCAATACTTATGAAGGTGTCCGGTATGCCCGTTTTATTAACAGAGATTACGGAAACGTTCGAGGATTTGTAGTAACCCTCGAAAAGAGATTTGCAGATTATTTTGGAGCTAAGCTTGATTACACCTACCAGATTGCCGAAGGTAACGCTTCCGATCCGTATGCGGTATTCAATAATAACCAGACAAATCCACCTGTTGAAGCTAATAAAAAAGTTGTGCCGCTCAACTGGGATCAACGCTCTACTTTAAATCTTTCGGTTACCGTAGGTGAACCGGGCGATTGGACAGTCGGGCTTATTTTTGGTTATGGTTCCGGTCTCCCGTACACCGAAAGCGAACGAGTTTCAAACGGTGTTCGTTTTGAAAACGGCGGCATTAAACCGCCAACCTATAATATTGATCTAAGAGCCGAGAAAACCTTTGATCTCTACGGAGTTAAGGTGAACACCTTCGTTTTAGTGTATAACTTGCTTGACGCTAAAAATGAATACGGAGTAAATAGCGCTTCCGGGCGAGCCAATGTAGATATTTTTACGAACGAAGCCAGCCCGATTATTGGGCTTAACACTATCCAAGAATATTTGAACAACCCAACTTCATTCTCAGCGCCTCGTCAGATCAGACTTGGTATGCAGTTTGGAATATAGGATTTACAGGAGACAAAGATTATGAAAAACAAAACACTTCTTTTCCTCTTTTTTCTGATGGCAGGATTATCTGTTTATGCGCAGGTTGATCCGCAGGTGCAATTGTACCGCGATGACCAGAGAGGAAATTTTAAATATGAACGAGAAAGTATTATGGATGGAAACCTCGTCCGTACGCTTTTCAAAAATACTACTGAAGTTGCTCACTGGCCCTTTCAACCTTCAGGTGAATGGCCAAAAGGTTCCGGACATGCATACATAGACGGCGTTACCGTGTACATCGCAGCAAGCGTTTTAGCCGCTAACGGTCAATTGATTCATCCGGTTGAAGCAAGTTACCGCGAAGAAATGGATGCCGACCCTGTAACCGGTGAAATTTGGGGGCTTGAACCGCTGCCCGGTTACTCGAATCCGAATTATACAAAAACTGCTATGAGTATTGATAGAAATTCTTGGCCCGATGAATGGCCGAAAGCTACTTTTAGTTGGAATTATCCTGAAGCTGACCGCCAAAGATGGAGTCATCACTGGTATGGTTATTTTGGTTTAGATCAGAAAAATGCCGACTATGAAACTTTCTTTGTTGTTGATGATAACAGAGACGGTGAATTCAGACGCCCCCCCTACAGCTATTTTCCGATAGCAGCTGATTCAACATGGGGCGGACTTGGTACACGGGTTGAGACTCGCGGATTTCAATGGTCTCACGTTTTAGCGGAAGATATTATCTTCTGGCATTATGATATTGTGAATGTTTCCGACTATAATTACGACAGCACCTGCTTCGGATTTTATTCTGACCCCGGCGTTGGCGGACCAAGCAGCGGCGGAGACGATGTTCGTTATGATAAATATCTCGATTTAACATACGCCTGGGATCATCTTGGTAGTGGCGTTCCGGGTGGATGGAAAACAGGATATTACGGCTATGCTTATCTGGAAAGTCCGGGAAACTCCACCAATGGAATTGATGATGATGAAGATGGAATGGTGGATGAGAGACGCGATGATGGTATTGATAATGACCACGACTGGGTTTCGTTTTTGGATTTAAACAATGACGGAAAGTGGGATCAGCTTACAGAGCCCGTAAATAACGATGTTGGTAAAGATGGCGTCGGTCCATACGATCCGCAGTACACAGGTCCCGATGAAGGCGAAGGTGACGGAAAACCGACAGACGGTGAACCGAATTTTGATAAGACCGATAAAGATGAATCGGATCAGATTGGCTTGAACGCTGTTTCACTTGTTGAACTTGCAAAGACTCCAGAAAATCCATGGCCTAAATATGATGAAGCCGTATGGAGCAACATGACCGGCGGATTTGATACATCAATCACCAATACAAACGTAAACATTGTTTTCTCGTCAGGTCCTTTCCCGCTAAAAAAAGGATTGAGAGAACGATACTCAATGGCTTTGGTTTTCGGCAGCGATAAAGAAGATATGATCTTCAATAAAGTTACGGTTCAGCAGATTTACAATGCGAACTATAACTTCTCCAAACCTCCTATCACCCCGCACTTAACCGCGGTTGCCGGAGATAAAAAAGTCTTTTTATCATGGGATAAAAAAGCAGAAGAATCAACCGATCCTTTCCTCGGATATGAATATGACAAAGCCGGAAATAGAATCGGCTTCAAAAGAGATTTTGAAGGATACCTTATTTATAAAAGCAGAGACCCTGAATTTCAGGATATCAAAATAATTACTGATTCCAAAGGCGAGCCAAAATTCTGGAAGCCGATGGTTCAGTTTGATAAAGTTGACAGCATTTTTGGACCCGATCCGGTTGGCGTAAATGGCGCAAGATTCTGGAGAGGTTCGGAAACAGGATTGCAAAATTCCTTCATCGATACGGATGTAAAAAATGGTGAAACATATTATTATGCTTGTGTTTCCTACGATATGGGAGATCCTAAATTTGGAACCGCAGGTTTGCAGCCTTCCGAAAGCACAAAAGTTAT
>Ga0172368_10001302_pt1 | contig 34618 bp, 38 predicted proteins | sample Lak11m_FD_114540 | JGI IMG/M metagenome (GOLD analysis project Ga0172368, IMG submission 114540) | Freshwater microbial communities from Kabuno Bay, South-Kivu, Congo - kab_022012_11m | ecosystem: Environmental > Aquatic > Freshwater > Lake | place: Democratic Republic of the Congo: South-Kivu... | reverse complement strand
CGTGAAAGTCCGCTCGAGTAGTTCGTCGTTAGGGGTTGGGGGTTCGGAAAATAACGAACACCGAACACCGAACACCGAACAACTAAATACTAACGACCAGATACCAGATGCCATCTTTACTATTCCCGACGACTTTCAAGGCTTTGTGCCAGTCATTATCAACATTATGCCAGTCACAGATTTTATGGGTTTGCTTGGCTTAAAAAATATTGATCGCAGTCAAGAAATAAAAGAACCTCTGCTGACCCATTCTTAATTTTTTGACACAAGTAACAGTCTATGCTATAGTCTCTATCATTAAACTCCAGGAAATATTTATGGAAAAACTTTACAAAGAACTTATCAAGTCAACCGGCGAAAACATCAATCGTCAAGGGCTCAAAAACACCCCGGAAAGGGCAGCCAAGGCTTTTAGCTACCTTATTAAAGGGTATAGTGAAGACCTGGACAAGGTCATCAATGGCGCTATATTTGAATCGAACAGCGATGAAATGGTCGTTGTTAAAAATATAGAGATGTACTCGCTGTGCGAGCATCATCTGCTACCTTTTTTTGGAAAATGTCACGTTGGCTATATCCCCAATGGAAAAATCATCGGGCTTTCCAAGATTGCCCGCATTGTTGACTTGTTTGCCCGCAGACTTCAAGTCCAGGAAAATCTAACCAAACAAATTGCAGAAACCCTAATGAAATATACCCAATGTGCCGGTGTAGGGGTCGTTATTGAAGCTCAACACCTCTGCATGATGATGCGCGGCGTTGAAAAACAAAATTCTGTGATGAAAACCTCCTGCATGTTAGGTGCCTTTCGCAAAGAAATCTCAACACGTGCCGAATTCTTGAGTCTAATCAAATAATCATGATCAAAGTTTGTATCCGAAAACTCTCTATTCCTGTTATTCTTGGCACAAAACCTGCAGAACGCCAACATAGACAAAAAATCATCATAGATCTTTCCTTTGAATATAATGCCAAAAAAGCCATCAAGTCTGATGACCTTACGCAAGCCATTGACTACGAACTCTTGACCAAGACTATTATAAAGGAAGTTTCACGCACACATTTCTTTCTTGCTGAAGCCTTAGCTGACTTTATCCTTAATATAGTGCTAAAGAACCCAAAGATTCTAAAAGCTGAAATCATCCTTCACAAACCAAAAGCCATCAAAAACACTCACGGGGTCTCTATACGCTTGAGCAAACAAAAAAAGGGCTGTTAGTCAGCAAGCTTGACTTTTTACCCTGATGTGCTATCTTTCTGTCACATGTCAAAACTAAAAAATCTTAAAAAGCGCATTTTATTGTTCATCATTTGCCTAGCAATTCTTTCTACGCTTCGCATTGCCATGGCAGAAAGAACCCCGCTTTCGTTTCGCCTTAAATCCGCGCTTTACGGAAAAGCATCCTGGTATTCTCGCTATTCTCCTGGAATTAATAAGCGCACGGCCAATAACGAACGGTTCAACGACCAAGACATGACCTGTGCTATCTGGGGAGTCGGGTTTGGACGAGAAGTGCGCGTAACAAATATCGAAAATGGAAAATCCGTTGTCGTTCGTGTTAATGACCGCGGACCGCATCAACGCCTCATTTTAGAAGGACGGGTGATCGATTTAACGAAATCCGCTTTCCGAAAAATTGCCCCAACGCGTCAAGGCCTTGTCGACGTCAAAATTGAACTTTTGTAACCCATTTCAAAATTCTCTTAAAAAATTTCTTGTTTTTTGCTTGCAATGTAAAATTTAGTTGATAATATAGTGTCAGATTTCACAATATTAACATCAAAAATATTATGCGCTTTCAAGATGAAATAGTTCTTGTCACGGGTTCTGCCAGAGGGATCGGCAGGGAAATCGCAACCGCCTTTGCAAAAGAAGGGGCTGTGGCGATTATTTCTGACATCAATGCCGAATCCTGTCAGAAGACCGCGCAGGAGCTTGTCGCCCTTGGATTCAAGGCCGATGCGATGACTTGCGATGTCACGAAGCTTGCAAGCGTAGAAGAAATGGTCAATAAAATTCTTGACAAATATACTCGTATTGATATATTGGTTAACAATGCCGGCATCACCAAAGACAATCTTTTCTTAAGGATGCGTGAAGAAGAATGGGATGCCGTTCTGACAGTCAATCTCAAAGGAACATTTAACTGCTGCAAGGCAGTTGCAAAATCGATGTTAAAGGCCCGCAAGGGCAAGATCATCAGCATCGCTTCGGTCATTGGCATACTAGGGAATATCGGTCAGGCAAATTATGCCGCTAGCAAGGCTGGGATCATTGGCCTCACAAAATCATTAGCGCGTGAGTTTGCGTCACGCAACATTAATGTGAATGCCATTGCTCCCGGATACATCAAAACCGATATGACAGATCAATTAAAGGAAGAAACTCGCCAGCAGATCCTTTCGAATATCCCGCTTTCACGTATGGGCTTGCCGGAAGATGTTGCAGGAATTTGTTTGTTTCTCGCTTCAAAAGAAGCAAACTACCTCACGGGACAGACCATCAAGGTTGACGGAGGAATGGCGATTTAGTGTAATACAATAAAAGGAGGCTATGAATGGCAAACGCAGAAAAGATTAAATCAATTATTGCAGAACAACTTGGCGTCAAAGTTGAAGAAGTCGCTGCGGAATCATCTTTTGTTGATGATCTCGGAGCTGATTCTCTCGATACCGTTGAGCTCATTATGGCTCTCGAGGAAGAATTCAGCATCGAAATTCCTGATGAAGATGCAGAAAAAATGACCAAAGTCGCCGATGTTATCAAATACATTGAAGAAAAAGCTGCCAGTAAATAGTCGCATCCACTTAACATGACTTAACCCATTTGCCTCGACATTTTGTCGGGGCAATGCTTTTTTAAACGAGCTAAATCTATGGAAAAAAAACGTGTTGTTGTCACAGGGATGGGGGTCCTTTCGCCGGTTGGGTCTGGCGTTGAAAAATTCTGGAAAGGGCTTCTTGATGGAAAAAGCGGTATCCACCGCATTGACCGATTTGACCCAACAGAATTTCCCTCACAAATTTGCGGGGATGTCCGCGACTATGATGCGGCGAATCATTTTGATATCAAAGAGGCTAGGCATTTGTCTCGCTTTATTCAGCTTGGTGTTGTTGCGGCGCGAGAAGCCCTCAGGCAATCCAAGCTCAATACGGATACCATAGACCACTATCGATGCGGAGTCATTGTTGGCTCTGGTGTTGGAGCGCTAGAATCTTTTGAACAAAATTATCAAACCTTGATCAACCGCGGCCCCAAAAAGATCTCTCCCTTTTTTATTCCCCAATTTATTGTTAATGAGGCCGCTGGTCAAATCGCGATCGAAGTCAAGGCAAAGGGTTTTGCAACCTGTGTTGTGACGGCCTGCGCAACGGCAAACAATTCGATTGGCGATGCCTTTCGTTTCATCCAATATGGTGAGCAGGATATTATGTTTGCCGGAGGAACTGAGGCTGCCAACACGCCGATGGGCGTTGGCGGATTCTCTGCCATCAAGGCCTTGTCGCAACGAAATGATGAACCAGAGCGTGCCAGCCGCCCATTTGACTTAAACCGTGACGGCTTTATCATGGGTGAAGGTGCTGGCATTGTTATATTAGAATCACTTGAACACGCAAAAGCACGCGGTGCCACCATTTTGGCTGAAATCGCAGGTTATGGCCGAACTTCTGATGCTTATCATATTACCGCCCCTGAACCCTCCGGCGAAGGCGCCATTCGGGCCATGCTTTTAGCTCTTAAAGATGGCAATCTCAGGCCGCAAGATGTTTCCTATATTAATGCGCATGGAACCTCAACCGAACTTAACGACAAGGTTGAAAGTCTTGCCATCAAAAAAGCCTTTGGTGATTATGCCAAAAAAATTCCTGTCAGCTCAACAAAATCAATGACAGGGCATCTTTTGGGTGCGGCTGGCGGCGTTGAATTTATCGCATCGGTGATGGCAGTCATGCATGATATTGTTCCACCAACAATTAATTACGAAACCCCTGATCCGAACTGTGATTTAGATTATGTCCCCAATAAAGCGCGTCAAGTCAAGGTCAATGTGGCCATGTCAAATTCGCTTGGGTTCGGCGGGCACAATGCCACACTCGTTGTTAAAAAATTTAAAGAATAAAAATTATAAGCTTGTTTAAAGGAGCTCAATCATGAAAAGCTACAAATTTGCGATTATCCCTGGAGACGGTACAGGCCCAGAAGTCATTAGCGAAGGTTTGAAAGTTTTAAACGCTATTTCGCAAAAATGCCAATTCAAATACGAAACGATATCTTACGATTTTGGCGGGGAACGTTATCTTCGGACAAAAGAAGTTTTACCGGCAAGTGCGGTAAGCGAACTTAAAACATTCGACGCTATTTACTTAGGGGCTATTGGCCATCCAGACGTCAAACAAGGCATCCTGGAAAAGGGCATCCTTCTTAAATTACGTTTTGATCTAGATCAGTATATCAATTTAAGGCCTGTGATTCTTTTTGATGATCGTTTTTGCCCGCTTAAGGATAAAAAGCCTGAAGATGTGCATTTTACAGTTGTCCGCGAAAACTCTGAAGGTCTATATCTGGGCTTGGGAGAATTTCAAAATAAAGGAACAGCCGATGAAGTTGCCATCCAGATTTCCCGCAACACGCGAAAAGGTGTTGAGCGTTGTATTCGTTATGCCTTTGATTACACGCGTAAATTTGGAAGAAAAAAAACGCTTCTGCTTTGCGGAAAGACAAATGTCCTGACCTTTGCCTTTGATCTCTGGGAGCGAACATTTAACGAAGTGGCCAAAGAATATTCTGACATCAAAACAGAATATGCCCACGTTGATGCAACAACCATGTGGTTTGTAAAAAATCCCGAATGGTTTGATGTGATCGTCACTGATAATATGTTTGGCGATATCATCACTGATCTTGGCGCCATGATTCAAGGTGGCATGGGAATCGCGGCTGGTGGCAACATCAATCCCAAAGGCGTTTCCATGTTTGAACCGATTGGCGGTTCCGCACCCAAATATACAGGAAAAAACGTTATCAATCCTTTGGCGGCGATTTGCGCGATGGCGATGTTGCTTAAAGAGATCGGGGAAACTAAGGCAGCGGAAATGATCGAAGTCTCAGTTAAGAAAATTGTCCGCGAAAAACTTAGAACACTCGCCGCAGGAAAAATGGGTTATTCAACAACCGAAGTCGGTGATTTGGTTGTCAAACATCTTTAAAATATAAGGAAAGAACAACATGAAAAAATATAATGTGGCCGTTGTTGGCGTTGGCGCTGTCGGCCAAGAAATGATCCGCGTTTTAAAACAAAGAAATTTTCCTGTTAACGATCTAAAGATTTTTGCGCGCAGTGACCGAACCATTACCGTTGATAATACAAATTATTCCGTCAAGGAGCTTAGAAAAGATTCTTTTGCCGGCGTTAATATCGCGCTTTTTGCTGGAACAGAAGGTGAAAAAGGCGCGGCAACGGTTTTTGCTGCCGAAGCGGTTAAGCAAGGCGCGGTCGTTATTGACAACGGTGCTGATTTCCGTATGGAAAAAGATGTTCCTCTAGTTGTTCCTGAGGCCAATGCAAAAGATATTAAGTCTCATAAGGGTATTATTGCTAATCCAAACTGCTCAACCATTCAAATGATTGTTGCTTTAGCGCCTATTTATAGGAAATTTGGTCTTAAACGCATTATTGTCTCAACTTACCAAGCCGTATCCGGATCTGGCCGAAGCGGTATTGTTCAAATTGAAGATGAATATCGTAAATGGGCAAACAACTCTGCAGAGCCTGTTGAACAGCCGATGGGGGATTCCATTGCCTTTAATCTTTTCCCTCACATTGGCGGCTTTGCCGAAGATGACTACACAAGCGAAGAATGGAAAATGGTCAATGAAACCCATAAAATTTTTCATGATAAAAAGATAAAAATTTCTGCCACAACGGTCCGCGTCTCTGTCCGTAACGGCCACAGTGAAGCGGTTTACATCGAAACCTCAAAAAAATGCACTGTTGACGATATTAAAAAGCTTTTATCAAAGGCCCCTGGAGTGATCGTGATCGACGACCCCAAAAATAATAAATACCCGATGCCAAGCCACTGTGATGGCAAAGACGAGGTCTTTGTCGGACGAGTCCGCAGAGATCCTTTTGTCAAAAATGCCTTCTGGCTATGGGTCGTTGCCGATAATCTTCGCAAGGGTGCTGCAAGCAATGCAGTTCAAATTGCCGAAGAACTGATCAAGCAATAAAATCATAATCATGCCTAATTTTAAACTCACGATTGAATATGACGGCAGAAATTTTTCTGGCTGGCAAATCCAAACAAAAGGCGAGCGAACTGTTCAAGGCGAAATAAAGAAAGCCTTGGAACGCCTTTCAAAAAAACCTGTTACCCTTATTGGCGCAGGGCGTACCGATAGCGGCGTGCATGCCTTAGGACAGGTTGCCCATGTCAAACTTGATACAAAACTTGATCCAGCCACGCTTTTAAAAGCACTCAACGCAAATATTTCCGATGATATTGCTGTTCTCAGGGTACAAAAAGTGTCTGATCGGTTTCATGCGCAGTACTCAGCAAAAACAAAAATTTATCGCTATGTGATTTTAAATCGCAACGTGCGTTCAGCCAGGGAAAAAGGATTTTATTACCATGTCCCAAAAAATCTAAACATTTCTCAGATGAAAAAAGAATCCAAAGTCTTATTGGGCCGTCATGATTTTGCCGCATTTACAGCCGTTGATACTTGGAGTAAAAAACGGCATATTGAGAAAAATACAATTCGTCATGTTAAAAAAATTTCTTTTTCCCAATCCAACGGCTTTCTCTGTATCGACATAGAAGCAAACGGCTTTCTCTATAAAATGGTGCGCAACATCATCGGAACATTAATTGCCATCGGTTTAGGAAAAATGAAAAAGGGAGACATAAAGAAAATACTTTTGTCAAAACTCCGTCGGAATGCGGGTCCCACAGCACCTGCGCAAGGCCTTTGCCTTTTGAAAGTAAAATATTGACATTTCTATGAAAGCTGATATACTTTCAATCTATTATAAATAAAAGTTTGATTAATAAATTTAAAAGAGATCAATTATGATTCGAAAACCAAAGACATACATGGCAAAAAAAGAAGATGTCAAACGAAGCTGCTATCTGATTGATGCCAAAGATAAAGTCCTCGGCCGATTAGCGGCCAAAGCGGCATCCATTTTGTGCGGAAAACATAAAGTGATGTTCACGCCGCATGTGGATACAGGCGACATGGTTATTGTTATTAACGCGGAAAAGGTACGTGTGACAGGGCGAAAATTAGAGCAAAAAGTTTATCAGCGTTTTTCAGGTTATCCATCGGGTCAGAAGACCGTGGTTTTGAGCGACATGTTAGCTAAAAAGCCAACCCAAGTGATCCGCCTAGCAATCTTGCGCATGATGCCCAAAAGCCGTTTGGGATCGCAAATTTTCAAAAAGTTAAAAATTTATGCTGGGGACAAACATGGCCACAGCGCTCAAAAGCCTATTCTATTGGAGGTTTAAGATTTATGGTTGAAGCTGTTAAATACGGAGGAACTGGTCGACGTAAAAGTGCTGTTGCGCGTGTCAACATTATGCCGGGCACAGGACTTGTTAAAGTCAACAAACGCGCCTTTGATGTGTATTTTCCATCAGAGACAGATCGTTTTCGAGCTTTGTCGCCTCTCACCATTACCAACAATCAGAATAAATTCGATGTCATCGCTCATGTTTCTGGCGGAGGACTGACAGGTCAAGCTGACGCAATCAAACTTGGGCTTGCGCGTGCTCTTTCGTTATGTGATCATGATACAAAAACTGTTCTCAAAAAAGCTAAATATCTAAGCCGCGACCCAAGAATGAAGGAAAGAAAGAAGCCTGGGCAAAAAGGCGCCAGAAGAAAGTTTCAGTGGGTTAAACGATAAGATTTTAGAGATTTTTAAGTACGTTACAAAGCCTGTCTTGCTCGAGAAAAAAGTTGACGAGACAGGCTTTTTCTTTTAGTATAAACTATTGTTTTTAGAGGAGATAATCGTGATCAATGTCGGTATTATTGGTATCAGTGGCTATACAGGGAAGATGCTTCTTAAGATTCTTTTACAGCATCCCCAGGTACGAATAACATATATCGCAGCTGGTACAACTAAAGGAAAAGTTGAAGATATTCATCCTGAATTTACAGGTCAAATTCAGCTTGAATGTGATGAGTTTGATCTTGCTAAAGCTGGATCCTTGTGCGACCTCGTCTTTGTGGCTGTTCCACATACAAAATCCCTTGAAATCACCCCTGGTCTTCTTAAGGCAAAAAAACGCATCGTTGACTTGAGCGCTGACTATCGCATCAAAAAATCAAATGTTTATGAAAAATGGTACGGCGTTGCCCATAATGATCCTGCTTCGCTTGCAAAGGCTGTTTACGGACTTCCTGAGCTTTATCGTGAAGATATCAAGAAGGCAGAATTAATTGCGAATCCGGGTTGTTATCCGACGGCAGCAATATTAGCGCTCGCACCTTTGCTTTCAAGCGACAACAAAAACATTACATCCATTACAATCGATGCAAAATCAGGCGTGAGCGGCGCAGGCCGAAAGGCTGCGCTTGGGCTCCATTTTTGTGAAGTAAACGAAAATTTTAAAGCCTACAAAGTTTTAGAACATCAGCATACGCCTGAGATCAATCAATGTTTGTCGCTCTTGGCAGGTAACGTCGTTGACGTTAACTTTGTTGCGCATTTGTTGCCTTTAAATCAGGGGATTTACGAAACGATCTATGTTCAGCTTAAGAAGGAAGTTGTGCTGTCCAAAGTTTACCAACTCTACAAGAAATTCTACAAAACGGAAAAGTTTGTTCGCGTGTTACCGCTTGGCCAGCAACCAGAAATAAAAAATGTGGTTGGAACAAATTTTTGCGATATTGGACTCGCGGCCAAAGGCAACTTGCTTGTTATCACATCAACAATCGATAACTTGATCAAAGGGGCGTCCGGGCAAGCGGTCCAAAACATGAACATCATGTATGGGTTTAAAGAAAATACAGGACTGATATAAAATGAAAGATCTTAACGGTGGCGTCACGCTAGCGCAAGGTTTTACCGCCAACGGACTTTGGTCGGGGATCAAAAAGTCCGGAAAGCCCGACGTGTCACTTATTTTTTCTGAAATTCCAGCTGTCGCGGCAGGTGTGTTTACAAAAAATTCTATCGTTGCGGCACCGCTTGTTGTGACAAAACAAAAAATTAAGAATAATAAAGCACAGGCGATCATTACAAATAGCGGTAACGCGAACTGCTTTACGGGAAAACAAGGTCTTGGGCACGCCAAAAAGACCTGCGACATTTTTTCAAAACTTCTGCATATTTCGTCTCGCGATGTCCTTGTTTCCTCAACCGGCATCATTGGAAAGCCTTTACCGTTTGACAAAATTAAAAATTCTGCAGCGAAGCTTGTTGAAGGATTATCGAAAACAAAAGCAACATTAGCTGCCAAAGGAATCTTAACCACAGACTTGGCAACCAAAGAGATTGCCGTTGCGATTAATGTCGGCGGAAAAAAAGCTTACATTGGCGCCATGGCTAAAGGTTCTGGTATGATTGCCCCCAATATGGCCACTATGCTAGCGTACATTACAACGGATCTTGCGATCAATGCCAAAATGTTAAAAATTGCTTTAAAAAGTGCCTGTGAGCAATCCTTTAACAGTATCACGATCGACAATTGCATGAGCACCAATGACATGGTCATTGTGCTGGCTAACGGGCTGGCCAAAAACAAAATGATCACAAAACAGGGTAAAGACTTCACTATTTTTCAAAAAGCGCTTAATCATATTTGTTTAGATCTGGCAAAAAAAATTGTCAAAGATGGCGAAGGTGCTACAAAATTTATTACGGTTACTGTTAAAGGGGCAAAAAATTATGCTCAGGCAAAGACCGCCGCGCTCGCGATCGCGAATTCAAACCTTGTTAAAACAGCCGCCTATGGAAGTAATCCAAACTGGGGACGTGTTGCCGCTGCCGTCGGGTCTTTGGCATTGCCCGTCAATGAAAAACAGCTCAAGATAACTTTTAGTCCGTTTGAAAAGAAAGATATCAGTATTTGTGCGCAACTGAAACTTGGGCAAGCAAAAGCAACCATCTACACATCAGACCTTTCACCGGAGTATGTGGAAATCAATGGAAAGTATAATTAAAAAAGCTAGCGTTTTGATCGAAGCGCTGCCGTATATTCAATCGTTTCGCCGAAAACTTTTTGTCATTAAGTTTGGCGGCAGTATTTTGGAAAATGCCGCGATTCGAAAATATATCTTTGAAGATTTGGTTTTTTTAAGCTGTGTCGGTATCCGGACAATCTTGATTCATGGCGGAGGGCCGCATATCACCTCACGTCTTAAACAATCCGGCATTGAAGCGGTTTTTCATGAAGGCATCCGCGTAACGGACAAGCATACTTTAACGATCGTTAGCGAAGAACTCAACAAACTTAACGCAGAAATCGTTAAGGAAATCAAGGCCCTCCATGGCGACGTAACCGGGCTTAAAGGATACGAAAATGTTATTTATGTACGAAAAAAGACCGCGTCGCAGGATTTGGGATTTGTTGGCGAAGTGACCGCGATCAATCAAAAGGCAATTGAAAACCATCTCAAGATGGGAAAGATTACTGTTGTTTCTCCGATGGGGATTTGCAAGACAAAACAGCCGCATAACGTAAATGCCGATGAAGTGGCGAGCGCCATTGCGACATCCATGAAGGCGGAAAAATTTATCGTGCTTACCAACGTTCGCGGCGTCTTACGCGACCCTGGCGATGAAAACTCTTTGATATCTACATTAACGGTGGACGAAATTGAGCAGTTAAAAAAGAACAAGGCGATACAAGGCGGCATGATCCCAAAGGTGAATTCTTGCATCCAAACCCTAAAAGGTGGCGTGCATAAAACACACATTATTGATGCCCGTATTCAACATGCGATCTTGCTCGAAATCTTTACTGACTTAGGCGTCGGAACACAAATTATAAAAAAATGAAGAAAACAGAAATCTTAAACGAATATAGCGAATTTATTCTATCGACATATACGCGTACCCCTCAAATCTTTGTTAAGGGGAAAGGGATGATCTTGACCGATATTGATGGAAAAAAATATTTAGACTTTTTCTCTGGCTGGGGCGTAAGTAATGTTGGCCATTGCCATCCAAAGGTGATGTCCGCGGTTCGCGATCAGATTGGAAAGCTGATTCATCTTCCAAATAATTTTTATCATCCGAATCAGTTGAAACTTGCGAAAGAAATTATTCGCCTGTCGTTTCCTGGAAAACTTTTCTTTTGTAATAGCGGAGCAGAGGCCTGCGAAGCGGCCATCAAATTTGCACGCGCCTACGGCGATGGGAAGCGTTTTGAAATCATTTCCATGGAGCGATCCTTCCATGGTCGAACACTTGGCGCATTATCCGCCACGGGACAAAAAAAATATCAAAATGGATTTTCACCTCTCGTGGAAGGATTTCGCACGGTTGCCTTTAATGATATCGAAGCAGTCAAGAATGCCATCACACCAGCGACAATTGCCATTATGCTCGAGCCGGTGCAGGGTGAGGGCGGCATCCGTATTGCCAAAAAAGAATATGTGCAGGAATTGCGTAAAATTTGCAGCGAAAAGAACATCCTTTTAATTTTTGATGAAGTTCAAACCGGCGTTGGGCGTACCGGCGAAATGTTTGCGTTCAAACACTATGGCATTACGCCTGATATCATGATCCTGGCAAAATCTTTAGCCGGTGGGTTACCGATCGGTGCCATGGTGGTTAAAAAAGAGCTTGGCGATACCTTAAAGCCTGGCATGCATGCATCAACCTTTGGCGGAAGTCCTTTAGTTTGCAAAGCAGCGCTCGGCGTATTTCAGGCCATTCATAAAGAAAAGATGCTTAAAAATGCCAAAATCATGGGAGAATATGCCGCTAAGAAACTTGCAGGGCTCAAAGAGAAATTCTCGTGTATCAAAGATGTCCGAAATCTTGGGCTGATGATCGGTATTGAGCTTAACATCGAAGGAAAACCGATCGTGGACGAATGTTTTGCTAACTTGCTGAATATCAATTGCACGCAAGGAAATATTTTACGTATTATGCCGGCGCTAACTGTTACAAAAAAACAAATGGATAAGGCCTTTGCCATTATTGCCAAATCCATAGAAAAGGTGACGACAAAATAATGAAACGTGATTTTTTAACCATTAAAGACATCACCAGCGATGAGATGCAGTATCTCCTTGATTTAGCGTTAAAATTTAAAGCTAAAAAAGGGGAAATCACAAGCGACTTAAGCGGAAAAGCTGTGGCGCTGGTATTTCAAAAACCGTCCAACCGAACGCGCGTATCTTTTGAAATTGCGGTTTGGCAGCTCGGCGGTAAATGCATTTATCTCGCTCCTCAAGAAATTGATCTTGGTAAGCGCGAATCTGTCTCGGACGTCGCACATACACTATCACGTTATCTCGACTGCATTGTTGCGCGCACCTACACACATGCGGATGTTGTTGAACTTGCCAAACATTCAAGCGCGGTGATTATCAACGGCTTGTCTGATTTGTTTCATCCATGTCAGGGAGTGGCGGATATCTTAACGATTCAAGAAAAGATAGGAAAAGGAAACAAGGCGCTTGTAACGTATATTGGTGACGGTAACAACGTTTGTCATTCATTGCTCTTAGGATGCGCACGCGTTGGTTTTGACGTCAACATTGCAACGCCTAAAAAGTATGAACCTGTAGCCGAAGTTGTTGCCTTTGCAAAAAAAATCAGCCAACAAACCGGCTCAAAAATCGCTATCATGCATGACCCTAAAAAAGCTGTTCAAGGGGCCAATGTTATCTATAGCGATGTCTGGGTGAGCATGGGGCAAGAAAAAGAAGCAAAAAAACGTAAACTTGATTTTAAAGGATTTCAGATCAACAAAGATCTTGTAAAAGGTGCAGACAAGGATTACCTGTTTATGCATTGCTTACCGGCGCATCGAGGACTTGAGGTTACGGCGGATATTATCGACGGGTCTCATTCAGTTGTCTTTGACCAAGCCGAAAACCGTTTACACGCACAAAAAGCAATTCTGTCATTTTTACTACGCTAGAAAGCCGTAGCAAAAATGTATTATACGCCACGGTCGTTGTGGAATTAAAAATCAGTCAGTTTTCTAGCGTAGTTTATTAGGAGAAAAATAATGAAAAAAGTTGTTCTAGCTTATTCCGGGGGATTGGACACGTCTTGCGCTATCAAATGGCTTCAAGACAAAGGATATGACATCATTGCCTTTATTGCCGATGTCGGCCAGGGCGAAAATTTTGGTGCCATCAAAAAACGCGCGCTCAAAACAGGCGCAAGCAAAGTTCATGTCGTTGACATGAAAAAGGAATTTGTCGTCGATTACATTTTTCCAGCGGTCAAGGCTGGAGCAATCTACGAAGGCAAATACTTACTGGCAACAGCATTGTCACGACCGCTTATTGCCAAACATCAGGTGCGCATTGCGCATCAAGAAAAAGCAACGGCCATTGCTCATGGTTGCACAGGCAAAGGCAACGACCAGGTTCGTTTTGAAGTCACAGCCCATTTACTTGATCCGAAGCTCGAAATTATTGCACCGGTACGTATTTGGGAATTTAAATCTCGTGAAGAAGAGATGGATTATGCCAAAGAAAAGAAGATCCCGATCAATGTCACGAAGAAAAGCCCTTATAGCATTGATATCAATCTTTATGGACGAAGCATTGAATGTGGGGTTCTTGAAAATCCTTGGACCGAACCTCCAGAGGAGATCTATTATTTAACGAAAAATCCTCTGAAAACGCCCAATACGCCAAAATATATTGAGATCGAATTTCACAAAGGAATTCCAACAAAAATTAATGGCAAAAGTTATGCCCCGATCCAATTATTTGAAACATTAAATAAAATCGGCGGAGAGCATGGAGTTGGCCGCGTGGATGCGATCGAGAACCGACTCGTCGGTATTAAATCGCGCGAAATTTATGAAAACCCGGCCGGGACCATTATACACATTGCGCATAAAGAACTGGAAAGCCTTGTTCTAGATAGGGAAACCATTCACGCAAAAGAAGCTGTTGCGCATAAGTATGCTGAGCTTACGTATTATGGGCTTTGGGAAACACCTGTGAAAAAACAACTCGATGCCTACATTAACAAAACGCAAGAAGTCACTACCGGAACAATTCGCTTAAAACTATGCAAAGGAAATTGTGTGGCTGTAGGACGCAAATCTCCTTATTCGCGTTACAGTGAAAAATTAGCAACTTATGGTGCTAAGGATACTTTTAATCAATTCTATGCCGAAGGCTTTATCCGCCTTTGGAGCATGCCTTTTCAAGGAGGCAAAAATGTCTAAACTTTGGGGCGGACGATTCTCAAAGAAATCGAATCCGCTGGCGGATCAATTTTCATTTAGTATCTCTTACGATAAGCGCCTAGCCAAATACGACGTTGAAGGCAGCATTGCGCACGCAGAAATGCTAGGGAAGTGTCATATTATTCCCAAAAAAGATGCCGCAAAAATCGTGCAAGGCCTAAAGAAAATTCATGCTCAAATCGTTACGAATAAGTTTTCTTTTAACTTATCCGATGAGGACATTCATACAAATATCCAAAATGCCCTTAAAAAACTTATTGGTGCGCAAGCCGACAAACTTCATACCGCGCGATCACGAAACGATCAGGTCGCTTTGGATATCCGTCTTTATTGCAAAAGTGCGATCGATTGCCTCACAGCAAAGATCACGCAACTGCAAAAAACAGTTGTTAGCTTGGCTGAAAAAAACAACAATGTCATCATTCCGGCGTATACGCACTTGCAAGCTGCGCAAGTTGTTCTTCTGTCGCATCATATGCTTGCCTATGTTGAAATGCTTGAGCGTGATAAAGCACGCCTAGCCGATGCCAAAAAACGCGTTGATTTAATGCCGCTTGGAAGCTGTGCGCTTTCGGGAACAACGCTTTCGATCGACCGAGCTTATGTTGCTAAAAAACTAAATTTTTCATCGGTATCGCAAAACAGTATTGATGCTATCAGCGATCGAGATTTCATCATCGAGCTCTTGTCCGTGCTTTCGCTTGTGGCTATGCATCTTTCACGTATCTCTGAAGATCTCATATTGTGGGTCACGCATGAATTTAACTTCATTGAAATCGATATGGCCTTTTGTACAGGCTCATCGATCATGCCTCACAAAAAAAATCCAGACACCCTTGAGCTTATCCGAGGAACAACCGGAAAGATATACGGCAATCTTGTGGCCATGCTCAATCTCATGAAAGGATTACCTTTAACCTATAATCGAGATATGCAGCTTGATAAACCGCCGTTATTTGACTCTGTGGACACCATTGAGCAGATGGTTGAGCTTTTATCGAACATGTTTGCAACGCTCAAAGTAAAAAAAGAAAGCGCAAGCAAGGCAATTAAAAACGATTCTTTTTTTACAGTTGATCTTATGGAGTATTTGATTCGAAAAAATGTTTCGTATCGAGACGCGCACGACATTGTCGGAAAAATGGTTAAGGAATGCCTAGATCATGATAAGAAAATCTCCGACCTCTCCGAAAATGATCTTAAAAAATACTCTAAAAAGTTTTCTTCAGAGGTTAAGAAGATCTTTTGTGCCAAAAATTCGGTGAACGCAAAAAAATCTTCAGGGTCAACAAACCCACTCTTAGTTAAAAAACAATTAACGACTTGGAAGAAAAAATTAAATGCACGCATTTAAATATAAGCATAATGAACTGTATTGTGAAAATGTGCGCGTCAGCGCGGTTGCAAAAAAAGTTGGCACGCCTTTTTATCTCTACAGCCATCAGACGCTTGTTGACCATTTCCTAAAAATTAAAAAAGCCTTTGCATCCGTTAACCCGTTGATTTGTTTTGCCATGAAGGCTAATGGCAATCTTACTGTTATCAAAACATTGGTGAATCATGGGGCAGGGGTTGATATTGTCTCCGGTGGGGAACTTTACAAAGCACTCAAAGCAGGAGCAAACCCACAAAAGATCTGCTATGCCTCTGTTGGAAAAACCGAACAAGAAATTTCTAACGCCATTTCGAAAAATATCCTATTCTTTAATGTGGAATCAGAAGCTGAATTAATTGAAATTAACCGCATATCAAAAAAACTGAACAAAAAAATACACGTGGCTTTGCGGCTTAATCCTGATGTGGATGCCGTGACGCACAAATCGATCACAACCGGCACGCTAAAAAATAAGTTTGGCATTGATCTTAAAACCGCTCAAGCTATTTTTTTAAATCAAAAACGCTTTTCTAGCCTTAAAATCAACGGCATTCATATTCACATCGGCTCGCAAATTACAACGATTGCGCCTTATGTGAAAGCTATTAAAAAAACAATTAGTTTCATCAACACACTTAAAGCTAGCGGCATATCGATTGACTATCTCAACATCGGTGGAGGAATGGCTGCCGATTATACGCTAGGCATTGCCCAGTCAGCAGATGCCTTTGCAAAAGCTCTTGTCCCGTTGTTAAAACCAACAGGCCTTAAAATTATTATGGAACCAGGCCGTTTCATTGTTGCCAATGCCGGTATCCTTGTGACAAAAGCCTTGTATTTAAAAGATAACGGCGTTAAAAAATTCCTTATTGTTGACGCTGGCATGAACGATCTTGTTCGGCCGTCATTGTATGACGCTTATCATGAAATTATTCCAGTCAAAAAGACAACGTCAAAAAGAATCACCGTTGATGTCGTAGGCCCCATTTGTGAAAGCGGGGATTTTCTTGGTAAAAATCGTCACTTGCCAATGCTTCCAAATGGCGCACTTCTTGCTGTGATGACCGCTGGAGCTTATGGATACGCCATGAGCAGCAACTACAATGCCCGTTGCCGCGCAGCTGAAGTCATGGTCAAAAAGTATCAATTTTCTATTATTAATCAACGTGAAACATACGCGGATTTAACACGCACAGAATGCATCAAATAAATAAAATAAATTTCACCAAGATGTCTGGGGCTGGCAATGACTTTATTATTGTTGAAGGCCCATGCTCTGTTGATATTACAAAACTTGCCCTAAAGGCATGTCATCGTACCAACGGTATCGGCGCCGACGGGCTGATCGTTATTGAACCATCCAAGAAAGCTAATGCCAAGATGCGCATTATCAATGCCGATGGATCAGAAGCCGAGATGTGCGGCAATGGGGCCCGTTGTATGGCGGCATATCTATTGAAAAATAAGCATATTAAAAGAACTTCCGTTACCTTTGAAACCCTGGCAGGCATAATTCATGCCAAAAAACAAGGTGATCTCATTTCCGTCGGATTAAGCGACCCAAAAGATTATACGAAGAATATCACGCTTTCCATCAATGCCCGTAAACTTCATCTGGATTATGTCAATACCGGCGTTCCTCATGCGGTTTGCTTTGTTCATGGCTTAAATGCTATTGATGTTAATACCATTGGCCGCTTAATTCGTTATCACCGTGAATTTGCGCCTAAAGGAACCAATGTCAACTTCGTCGAAAGCATCGCACGAAACTTTATTGATGTTCGCACCTACGAACGCGGCGTTGAAGCTGAAACAAGGGCCTGCGGAACAGGCAGCGTGGCTTCAGCCATCATTGCTTATTTGAAAGCAAATCCTCGCATTGATCATAAAAAAGGCGCCGAGATCAAGGTCAGGACAAAAAGCGGCGAAATTCTTAAGGTCACATTTGATTTTTGTAAAGATCGCATTTCCAATGTTTGGTTAACCGGCAGTGCCCATTTTATTGCCGAAGGTAAGCTACTCTTAAACATTTAATAACGGAGGATCCATGTTTAAAGGTTCAATCGTTGCGATTGTTACCCCTTTTAAAAAAGGAAAAGTGGACGAAACAAAACTCAAGGAATTGGTTGAGTTCCAGATTCAAAATGGTACGAGCGGAATTGTTCCCTGCGGAACAACGGGTGAGTCGCCAACGCTTTCCAATGAAGAACACGAACGCGTTATTGAAATCTGTATTGAAGCCGCCAATAAACGAGTTCCGGTCATCGCAGGAACCGGATCCAATTCAACACAAGAAGCCATTACACTGACCAAAGACGCGGCCAAGGCCGGCGCCAGCGGATCACTTCAGGTGAGCCCCTATTACAATCGCCCAACGCAAGAAGGCCTTTATCGGCACTTTAAAGCCATTGCGGATAGCGTTGATATTCCCATTATCTTATACAACATTGCCGGACGCACCGGTGTCAACATTGAACCGGAAACGGTTGCGCGCCTTGCCCGCGATTGTAAAAACATTGTTGGCGTTAAAGAAGCCTCTGGCTCTGTCGATCAAGCCAGCGCGACAAAGTCCTTATGCCCAAAAGATTTTCTTCTTTTAGCCGGCGATGATTCACTGACATTACCGATCTTGGCGGTTGGCGGAAAAGGCATTATCTCTGTTGTCGCCAACATTGTCCCAAAAGATGTTGCCAATCTTTGCGCCGCCTTTGAAAAAGGAGACATCAAAAAAGCGCAAGAGATCCATTACAAACTTTTTCCGCTGATCAAAGCGATGTTTTGTGAAACAAACCCGATCCCCGTGAAAACTTCCATGGGCCTGTTAAAACGATGCGAGCCCGATGTACGTTTGCCGCTATGTCCCATCTCGGAAAAAAATCTCGACCGCGTCACAAAAGCCTTGAAAGACTACGGTCTTTTAAAATAAGGAGAGCGTTGGATGATTAAACTTGCGATTACAGGTTGTTGCGGACGCATGGGGCAGAAAATCTACAGTCTTGCCAAACAAGACAAGCGTTTTTCTATCGCCGCATTATTCGAACGGCTTGACCATCCGGAAGCTAATAAAAAGATTGGAAATATTAAAATCGCCTCAGACTTTTCCTTGCTTAAAAATAGCGTTGATGTTTTAATTGATTTTACCTTGCCTGAAGGAACAATGCAGAGCCTTGACGCATGTCTCAAATACAAAATTCCGATTGTCATTGGAACAACGGGTTTATCAACTGAGCAAACCAAAAAAGTCAACGCGGCGGCTAAAATAATTCCTATCATCTATGGAACGAATATGTCTATTGGTGTTAACGTCTTATTTAAAATAACAGAGCTTGTTGGAAAAAAGCTTGCTAAAACGACCGCAACCGATATTGCCATTTACGAAGAGCATCATATTCACAAAAAAGATGCACCATCGGGAACTGCAAAAACACTTGCCGAGATCGCGGAAAAGACATCCGGGCAAAAAGCCCACTTTGATCCACAACCTTTGCGCCAAGGCGAGATCATTGGAAATCATCGAATTACTTTTGGAACAAACTTTGACACCCTTGAGCTCTACCACAGCGCAAAGGACAGGGCCATGTTCGCCTTAGGTGCCTTAGAAGCCGCGTATTTTTTAACAGCTGGAAGATCTCCAGGATTGTACACGATGCAACAAGTTTTAGAGCTCGATAAAATTGTTATCCAATAACTACCGGAAAGGGGCACATGTCAATCAACTTAGAATTTTCAGATAGATTAAAACAATTACCACCGTATCTTTTTGCTGAAATTGACAAAGCCAAACGCGCTGCGCGTGCACAAGGACGCGATATTATTGATCTTGGCGTCGGTGATCCGGATTCTGAAACTCCAAAATTTATCATTGATGCTCTGAAAAAAGCCGCCGCGGATGGGAAAAACCATCACTACGCCTTTGACGCGGGAATGCCGGAATTACGCAAAACCATTAGCCGCTGGTGTCAAAAACGGTTCAATATTTCACTTGATTCCGACACGGAAATCTATCCGCTCATCGGGTCCAAAGAAGGGCTCACGCATCTTCCTTTGGGGATCATTAATCCTGGCGATAAGGTTCTCATCCCTGATCCGGCGTATCCGGCGTACCGCTCATCGGTTATCTTTGCCGGCGGGGAAGTCGTGGCGCTCCCGTTAAAAGAAAAAAATGATTATCTTCCGGAGTTGTCATTATTAAAAAAGGCCAAAGCCGTTTTTCTCAATTACCCCAACAATCCAACCTCCGCAATATTACCCAAAGCCTATATGAAGGATTTGATCGCGGTGGCCAAAAAAGAAAACATCATCGTCATCTCTGATCTGGCATATTCCGAAGTGTATTACGACCAACAAAAACCATCGAGCTTCCTTGAGATCGATGGGGCAAAGGATTGCGTGATCGAATTCCATTCGTTTTCAAAAACGTTTTACATGACCGGTTGGCGTCTTGGCTGGACTTGTGGAAATCCAACGCTGATTGCCGCATTGGCAAAAGTAAAAACAAATATCGATTCTGGTATTTTCCAGGCGATTCAAGTCGCCGGTATGGAAGCATTGAACAACGGCGATCAAGCGGCCGAAGACATGCGCGCGCTTTACCAAGACCGACGCAATGCCTTTATCAAGGGATTGCGCTCAATTGGATGGAATGTTCCAGCGCCGAAAGCAGCATTTTATCTATGGTCACCCATTCCTAAAAAGTTTAAAGATTCCATGCAAACGGCAAAGACATTTCTTGAACAAGCGGATATTGTTGCCACGCCGGGAAATGGATTTGGAGCATACGGGGAAGGTTACATTCGCATGACCTTGACTGTTGAAAAATCCAGGCTTTTAGAAGCTGTTGAACGACTGAAGAAGATCTTATAAAAACTTACCGAGGCCTCTTATCATGGCTCTTGTCTATCTTGGGCTAGGATCAAATATCGGCGATCGCCTTAAAAATATTCAGCAGGCGATCAGCCTCATAGCAACACGAATGCCGATCGAATGCATCTCAACCATTATCGAGACCGATCCTGTCGGTGGCCCACCTCAAGAAAAATATCTTAACGCAGTCATTAAAGTAAAAACATTTTTATCTCCACAGGAGGTCCTGCGAATAACACAAGCCATTCAAAGCGTTATCGGACGCGTCCGTACCTCGATCCCAAATGCGCCGCGCATTATTGATATTGATATCCTTCTTTACGGCAACGAGCGGATCAATGATGAAAACCTGACGATCCCTCATCCGCGAATGCTTGAACGCGCGTTTGTCATGAAACCCTTAGAAGAAATTGATCCCGACTGCGCTCATGCGCTTACGACGAGGAAGTCATGAAGATCATCGCCACAGTCAAAGAAATGCAGCGCTTGGCACAAAAAGCAAAGAGACTCGGCAAGCGCATCGGATTTGTCCCGACCATGGGCTATTTGCATGAAGGGCATGCGGCGCTTTTACGAAAATGTAAAAAAGAAAATGATATTTGTATCTTAAGCATCTTTGTGAATCCAACTCAATTTGGGCCGCATGAAGATTTTCAGCAATACCCTCGAGATAAAAAACATGACGAAATGTTGGCAAAAAAAGAAAAAGTTGATATAATATTTTATCCGTCGGTCGAGGAGATGTATCCGTCGGGCTATTTGACATATATCGAGATCGAAAAGATTTCAGACGTTCTCTGCGGGCATTCACGGCCAGGGCATTTTCGCGGCGTAGCAACGATTGTCGCCAAGCTGATCAACGCGGTCAATCCGGATACGCTATATTTAGGGCAAAAAGATGCACAACAAGTTGTTGTGATCAAGCAAATGGTCAAAGACCTTGGCTATCCAACGCGCGTCAAAGCTCTTGCAACTGTTCGCGAAAAAGATGGCCTCGCATTAAGTTCGCGAAACATGTATCTATCGCGTGAAGAACGGCACCAAGCGCTATCGCTGTATCAATCGCTGCGCCTCGCGAAAGAATTGGTCAACAAAGATGAACGAAGCTCGCAAATCATTATTCAACAGATGACAAAAATAATTAAAAAAAATTCGCTAGCACAAATTGACTATATCAGCTGTGTTGACGCAAAAACGCTATTGCCAGCAAAACGCTTAAAAGGGGATATTCTCATCGCATTGGCTATTTTTATCGGTAAAACGCGATTAATTGATAATATTCTCATTTCAACATGAGAAAGAAAAATAAAATGCTAAGAATTGGATTTATTGGATGCGGCGCGATCGGTTCGCGTCTTGCCAAAAGCGTTAAATACGATTTAAAAAATCACTGTACGATTTCTGGCCTTTACGATCTCGCCCCTGAAAAACCTCAAAACCTCGTCAAAATTTTAAGACTCAAACCAGGACTTATCAAAAAATCTGTTGAAGAGTTGATCGCCTCTTGCGATTTTGTTGTTGAAGCCATTGCCTCCAATGAAACAACAACGATTATCCAAAAAGTAATCCATGCGAAAAAAGGCATTATGATCATGAGCGTCGGAAAAATTCTTAGCACCCCTAAAATCCTTGCCTTGGCTGAAAAGAATCATACGACTGTTCTCATCCCGTCCGGTGCCATTGGCGGCTTAGATATCATTAAATCTGTTGGTGCCAATAATATTTCAAAAATTACGCTGACAACAAGTAAACCACCATCAAGCCTAAGTCAATCTGATTATTTGACCAACAAAGGCATTACCCTTAGCAAGGTTAAAAAAGAAACGATTATCTTCGACGGAACGGTCCAGGAATCAATCAAACTTTTTCCGCGCAATATCAATGTCGCGGCAACGCTGGCCTTGGGGTCTCAAGTAAAAAATAAAATCCGTATTCGTATCAAGACCTCGCCGCAATTTACCGTCAACTCTCACGAAATCGAGGTTTGCGGCACCTTTGGGCGTTTGACCCTTCGGACAGATAATGTCGCTTGTCCAGATAATCCGAAAACAAGTTATTTGGCCGTACTATCGGCTATCCAAACTTTAAAACAATTTTTTTATTCAGTAAAAATCGGCACGTGAAGGGAGGTGAAAAGAATATGGCAAAGAAAATCGCAAAGGTCGGTATCAAGAGAGCAAAAGGATTTCTCTATTTTATCGATAAACAAGGTGATGTTTCTTGCGCTGTCATGGCTCGAGGCAACAAAAAAGGTGGCAAACCTAAAAAAGTTGCTAAAGTTGGCGTGAAAAAAGAAAAAGGATATCTCTATTTCGTCGATAAACAGGGAGATGTTTCTTGCGCAAAAATGGTCCGCGGTGGCCAAAAAAAGAAAAAGAAGAAGTAGTCATTATTTGATTAATAACCCCTAGCTTATCCCTAGGGGTTATTAATCAAATATCCAAATCGCCCAATCTCAATACGAAATCCCTTGATCCATGAAAAACAACTCCCTCATTATTCGAGGCGCCAAAGAACATAATCTTAAAAATATTGACCTTGAAATTCCGCGCGACAAGCTTATTATCGTCACAGGGTTAAGCGGATCGGGAAAATCATCCCTAGCCTTCGACACCATTTATGCCGAAGGGCAGCGTCGATATGTTGAAAGTTTATCTGCCTATGCACGCCAATTCCTGGAACAACTTCAAAAGCCAAATGTCGAATATATTGAAGGGCTGTCTCCAACGATTTCGATTGAACAAAAAACAACCTCGCGTAATCCTCGTTCCAGCGTCGCCACCCAAACAGAGATTTATGATTACCTAAGGCTTTTATTTGCCCGTATTGGAACTCCTTTTTGCCATATCTGCGGTAAAAAAATTGAACGCCAAACGATTGAAGAAATCGCTACGCAAATCCTCCGCGACTATAATGAAACAACGGTTATGATCTTGTCTCCTTTGATCCGCGGCAAAAAAGGGGAATACCGCAACATCCAAAACCAAACCTCCAAAGCCGGATTTGCACGCATGCGCATTGACGGACAAATTGTTGATGTCCAAAATGAAGTCAAACTGGATAAATACAAAATTCATCATATCGAAATTATTATTGACCGGCTCACGATTAAATCCACGATCAGAAAACGCCTCATCGACTCTCTTGAAACTGCCCTCAAAATAGGGCACGGCTTGGTCATTATCACAAATGAAGAAGCGGGTGACCAACTTTTCTCCGAGCGATATGCCTGTATTAATTGCGGAATCAATATGAGCGAAATTGAGCCTCGAGTTTTTTCTTTTAATTCACCTTATGGTGCTTGCCCTCGCTGCAACGGACTTGGCACAAAGATGGAAATTGACCCAGCACTTCTTATTCCGGATCCTTCCAAGCCATGGATCAATGCCATTGCGCCTTGGTATAAAGGAAAGCGCGGCTACATGATGTATTACCGTGCTGTTTTACGAGAACTGGCAGGTATCCATAATATTGATTCTTCAACGCCATATAACAAACTTGATAAAAAATTCCAGCATATTGCTTTATATGGCTCGGAAGATGAAATCTGGGGTAGGCGTTTCGAAGGCGTCATTGCCTATCTTGAACGCATGTTTCGCGACACCGATAGCGATTGGCTCAAATCCGAAATCTCAACATTTTTGTCTGTTTCCCCGTGCCCCGAATGCAACGGCGCACGCCTTAAAAAAGAATCCTTGGCGATTCGTATTGCTGAAAAAAATATATACGAAATTACCCGAATGTCGGTTCTTGAATCCCGATATTTCTTTCAAAATTTAAGGCTATCGGAGACACAAAAAATTATCAGCAAACAAATCCTCAAGGAAATTATCCGACGATTGGATTTCTGCATCAATGTCGGCCTAGGATACCTCACGCTGGATCGCAAAAGTTCTACGCTTTCCGGCGGCGAAGCAGAACGTATTCGCCTTGCCACACAAGTTGGCTCAGGACTTGTGGGTGTTATTTATATCCTTGATGAACCAAGCATCGGGCTTCACCAAAAAGATAACGATATGCTCCTTAAAACTCTTCAATCTTTACGCGATTTAGGAAATACATTGATCGTTGTTGAGCATGACGAGGCAACGATCCGCGCGGCAGACTACATCATTGATCTAGGCCCTGCGGCGGGCGAGCACGGCGGAGAGATTGTCTACGCAGGAGACCTTAAAGGCCTTCTAAAATCAAAAACATCTCTCACGGGCCGATATCTCAATGGTCAATTGCAAATCACCAAGCCAGAAAGACGCCGCCCTATCACGCATGTTCCCTCATTAAAAATCATCAAAGCCCATGAACACAACCTAAAAAATATTAATGTCTCTTTCCCGCTCGGCACCTTCATTTGCGTGACAGGTGTTTCAGGATCTGGAAAATCAACTCTCGTTTCGGATATTCTCTATAATGCGCTGGCCCAAAAACTTTACCACTCAAAAGAAAAACCAGGCCGTCATCAAAAAATTGAAGGAACGGAACATCTTGACAAGGTCATCGTTGTTGATCAATCGCCGATTGGACGCACGCCGCGCTCAAATCCGGCAACATATACAGATGTTTTCGGAACCATTCGTTTGCTTTTAAGCCAGCTTCCTGAGGCAAAGCTGCGTGGCTACAAACCTGGACGTTTTAGTTTTAATGTTAAAGGCGGCCGATGTGAAGCATGTTGCGGGGATGGAATTAAAAAAATTGAAATGCATTTTCTTCCTGATGTCTATGTCGAATGCGAAGTATGCCACGGAGCACGATTTACACAGCAAACACTGGAAATTTGTTACAAAGGGAAGAATATTTCTGATATCCTTAACATGTCCGTTGAAGAAGCACTCAATCTCTTTGAGCATATTCCCCGTATTACGAAAATCTTAAAAACCCTTGATGAAGTTGGATTAGGCTACATCAAGTTAGGCCAGCCAGCAACAACACTTTCTGGCGGTGAAGCTCAGCGCGTGAAACTTGCGAGCGAACTGTGCAAATTTGCAACAGGAAAAACGCTCTATATTCTTGATGAGCCAACCACGGGGCTTCACTTTGCGGACGTTGATAAACTTTTAAATGTTTTGCAAAGACTTGTCGATAAAGGCAACACCGTCCTAGTCATTGAGCATAATCTTGAAGTTGTCAAGAACGCAGATTATATCCTCGATCTCGGCCCTGATGGGGGAGACAAGGGAGGCGAGGTGGTTTTTGCCGGCACCCCTGAAAATCTTGTGAAGTGCAAAAAATCATATACCGCCGCATACTTAAAGTCATATTTGTAAAAATCTTATTTATCTTGAACAAAATTGCAAATGATACGAAAGTTGTTATAATATCGCTATGAAAAAATTTTCAATCATGACAACATTGCTTTTTTTGCTTTTCTGTACACCTGTCGTGCACGCCCAAAACAGTGAGATTGAATTATTTTTAGTATCGCAGAAAGCTTTTGAAGATGGATTTTACGATGTGGCCATGCGGTATATCAATCAATTCCTGCAAGAGTATCCGCAAACAAGCAAGCGCTCCGAAGCAAGGCTTTTACTCGGCCAATGTTTATTCTTTAAAGGACAATACCTCAAGGCCTTTGAAATCTTCCAGGCACTATCCGCTGAGCCGGGCTATCAAGATGCTGTTCTTTTTTGGCTAGGCGAAACATATTTAAAAGGCAAAGATTACGACCAGGCTAAAGAACGTTACCAAAAGATCTTAAATGTGTATCCGACATCGGATTATGCTCCGCAAGCTTCATACGCATTGGCATGGATTGACTTTGAAACAAATCATTTTGAAGCGGCTAAAGAAAGATTTCAAAATTTCGTCAAAAGATTTCCTAGCCATCAGCTAACTGAAGACGCATCATTTCGCGTGGGAGAATGTGCCTTTAATTCAGGATTCTATTCGGAAGCGATCCAAAAATTTCAAAAATATATTGAAGCCTTTCAGAAATCAACTCGCCTCGACCAAGCCTATTTTTATATTGCAGAATCATATTATTACAGTCAGGAATATACAAATTCCATCAAATATTACGGGCTTGGCAAGCAGCAATCGCGCAACGACGCAACAAAGCTGATCTCAGAAATTGGAATCGGATGGGGATTCTTAAGGATGAAGCAATATCCTGATGCGCAACAAGCATTTGAAGAAGCCCAAAAATTTGCTGATGAACGAAAAATTAATACCGGGGAATCCCTCTTGGGCCTGGCAAACCTTTTTACCGAGACAAAAGAGTACGAGAAAGCTCTTGGCTATTATACGCAAGTCATTCAAAATTATCCTAAAAGCCCACGCTTAAGTGAAGCTTATCTTGGAAAAGCCAATTTGCTGTACACCATTGAACAATATGAAAAAGCCATCGAAACATATACAGAACTCATAAAAAACTTTAATACCACCTCAAACGTTCCGGATACCGTTGAAAAAGCTTTTCTAGGGCTTGCCTGGACGTATCTCAAGAGCGGAGATTCTGCCAAAGCAATTGCAACATTCAATGATGTTATCGCTCATACACAAAATAAAATCGTTAAAGTCAGCGCACTCACACAGATTGGCGACGCTTATCAAGACATGGGAGATCTAGAAAAAGCCCTGGAAGCTTACGACAAGATCTTGAGGGATTATCCTGACACACCCTACACGGATTATGCTCAATATCGCCAAGGAGTGGCCCTTTTAAAACTTGGCAAAACAAAAAGCGCTATTCTTTCGTTCCAAAGCCTTGAAAAAAACTTCCCTGAAAGTAAATATCAGACTGATGTGCGCTACTACATGGGCGTTGCCTACTTTAATCAAGGGGATTGGCTAATGGCCAAAGATTACATGGCGAAATTCATTCAGGAAATCTCGCCGGACAATGATCTTCAGCCGGATGCCCACTACATTTTAGGACTCTCTTGCCAAAATCTTAAAGAATATGACGAAGCAATGAAAATATTCAAAAAAATCGACCGCGTCTTTCCTCAAGAAATTGCCATTATCCAAAAAGTCAAGGTCAGCATGGCAAAAAACCTTTACGAAAAAGGCACTGTCCAAGAGGCCTTGAAAGAATTTAAAATCATTGTTTATAAATACCCGAAAACGGATGCGGCCCTTGAAGCACTCTTGTGGCTTGGTGAATATTACATGCAAACATTTGATTTTAAGAATGCGATTACTTATTATACGCAAGTTACCAACGAATATCCTACCAGTCCTCAAGTGGCTGACGTTATTTTTGCGCTTGGACAAATTTATTATAAAAACGAGGAATTTGATAAAGCGCTGAGCTACTTTAAACAAATTACCCCTGAGAACGGCCAAGAAATATATGCGAAAGCAAAGCTTGCGATCGCGGACACGTTTGCACGCCAGCTCGACCCGACCACCGCCATTGAAACCTATGAAAATATTATCAAAACTTCTCCTGAATTTTCGCGTGATGCGTATATCAAAATGGCCTCAATATACAAGGAAGGCAAAAACTATGAGAAAGCCATTACGGCGTATCGTAACGCACTTGCCGTAAAAACAGGTTCTGTCAACAGTACGATTCACGATAGCGAACTTCAATTTGAAATTGCAGACTTGTCCGAGATGCTGAGCAACCCTCAGGGAGCGGCTGACGAATACCTAAAAATTCCTTATCTTTACCCTGATGATACCTCCTGGGTTATCAAGGCTTATTTGCGGACAGCCCGCATTTTTGAAGATAAAGAAGATTGGGCCAATGCAAAAATTATTTATGAAAAAATTCTTGGTTACGATGTGGATGAAAGAACATTTGCCCAGGAACGTCTCGAACAAATCAACAAAATGTCGGAACAATAATCACGATCTCTAAGGAAAGGATTTTTTATGGGAATTTGGCAAATGAACGCATGGGAACTCATTGTTGCAGGGGGGCCGCTGATGATCCCGATCATCTTGTGCTCGCTATTTGCACTTGCGATTGTCATTGAAAAATTTATTTATTTCTCGATCATTAAAGAAAATCCTCAAAATATCCGAACAACCATTTTTGAATATCTCAAAGAAAACAAAATCAAAGAAGCCATTGCATTTTGCGAAGAAAGCCCATCACCGATATCAAAAGTCCTTGAAGCAGGCCTATTAAAGTTTGGGTCACCGAAAGAAGAAATCAAAGAAGCTTTAATGGACGCCAGCCAACTTGAAATTCCCAAGCTCGAAAAACGGTTAACAGCCTTGGCCACGATCGCACAAATTGCACCACTTTTAGGGCTTCTTGGAACGGTCACGGGAATGGCAGCATGCTTTCATACCATTCAGGTTCGCACAACATCCATGAACCTCATCGCCCCCGGAGACCTCGCCGGAGGCATCTGGGAAGCTTTGCTCACAACGATTGCAGGGTTAATGATCGCAATTCCCGCATATGTTGCCTACAACTATCTTGTGAGCCGAATAAATAGATTTATTCTCGAAATGGAACAAAGCGCAACCGAATTAGTTAGTCATCTTTCACAAATCTAACTCTAAAAAGGGAAAGCGTCCTGTGCAATTTAAACGTTCTGCAAAAATTGGCCAAAGCCTGGATCAAATCAATATCGTCCCGCTGATCACGATTATCTTTCAGCTTTTAATCTTTTTTATCCTCTTGTCATCTTTCGTCTTCCAATCCGGAATTACGGTAAAATTGCCCAAAGCGGTCACAAGTGAAGCGATCCAGGAAGAAAATTTAATTATTACGCTTACCGGCGAAGACGTTGTCTATATTAATAATAAAGTATCAACCATGAAAACTCTGCGTCAAGAACTCCAGAAAAAAGAAAACAAGCAGCGTCTTGTCCTTATCAAAGCGGATCGCCGTGCATCGTTGGGGCGAATTATCGATATTTGGGATCTGTGCCGAGGGTTTGGCGTTGAAAGAATTAATATTGCCACCAATCAGGAAAAATAGGAGGCTAGCTGTCAATGACTCTTCGCCGCATTGCACTTCAAGCGATTTTCTTCTCACTAATCATTCATGTTCTTATTTTAAATCTTTTTTCTTTTCGCCTTCCGTTTAAAAAACCTCCTTTCCAGCCTTCTTTAAATTTTTTAGGGTCATTTCTGGAGCCTTACGACACGCAAGTTATAAACAAAAATCCTCCGCAGATTACGATAAAGGATCAAAAAATTCTTACCCTGTCGCATCAACAAAAGCACAATCCGCACATTAGCGCTAAAACTGACCGCGCATTGCTTTTTCACTCATTACCAGCATCAAAAAAGAAAACGTTGCCAAATTATCAAGTGATACTTCCAGAAATTTCATCAAACACAGATAAAAAACAGAAAGACGTCGAACCTTTTGAATACACACCATTAAAACTCCCAGAACATGATCGTTATTAATCTTGATCTTGCCATTAGCCTTATCATTTCTATTACCTTAATACTTGTTATCAGCTCTTGGTTCAGGTATACTAAAGAAGAAAGTCGTTCTTTGAAGCAAACAAAGGATGTTGTGCAATGTCCGTATTGTAGCTATGTTTTTGTTGATTTTCTTAAAAAAGAGATTAAAACTTGTCCGCAATGCGAAAGCTATATTGAAAAAAAGGAAAAGACCATGAAAAATGATTTAATTAAAAAAGAGGATAAAGCCACTGTGTTAGTTACCGTCATTATGCTTGTTCTTGCTATGACAATCTTATCGATTGGGATATTAGGTGCTATGGGAAGCCAAGGCCTTTTAGGGCAAAATCAAGTTGATCGTATCAAAGCCGAACAGCTCGTCAAAGGTGCCTTCTGGAAATACTACATCCAGCAGGCGCAAGGTAATTTATCGGCTGTTACAATCACAGAAACATTAGATGGAAAAACGTACACGGCAACCGTGAGTCCTGCTGTTGCTGCCGCTGGCCCCCACAGCACATATACCATCACAACGACAACAAACTATTGATTCTCCTTGTTTTCTCGCCTTTAAAAATTCATTATATAAAAAATACAGGTAAGTCCAAGTAAGTCTAGGAAAAAATGTATATATTTTTACTTGACAAAGTAAACCTACCATGTTCTAATGATATCAGGATAAGAATATCACTCTAAACAGTAAAGCTTAATGAACTAGGAAACAGGGAAATCGACAGGTAAATTATGGACCACTTACTCGACGTTGATGAACTCGCCGCATATCTGAAGCTAAAAAAGCAGACGATTTATAACTGGCTTAATCAACGTAAAATTGCGGGAATCAAAATCGGCGGTGTCTGGCGCTTTGATCGCCGGGAAATTGACAAGTGGCTTAGATCGCAATCAAGGAAGGCTCAGTAATATGGCGTCAAAACGACAATTTGGTATTTTTTGGGGACCAGAATTTCTATCCATTGCCGAAACACAACGTAGTCAGCTTATTTTCTCTGCTGTTATTCCTCGACAATTAGAAGAAAATATACCCGAGGGTTCGTCGAAATTGACCACCTCCCAAGAAAATATTCAGCTAACGGCATCCATGCAGCGACTTGTGCGAGACCAAAATATCATTAGGCCGCAAGTGCGTCTTTCTGTTCCTACTCGTGATGTTATTTTTCGATCATTTACATTACCCGCCATGAATCCAGCGGAAACTGAAAATGCCGTTATCTTTGAAGCTCCGCGCTATACACCTTTCAAACTTGAAGATCTTTTTTATACCTATCATACAGTTCCTTTCAGTGATAACGGTGTAAAAAAGAATCAAATTCTTTTTCTTGCCATCCGCCAGGACAAGCTCAATCAATATTGTAAAATTATTGAAGACGCCCAGATCGAAATTGCCTCTGTCGAACCCTCTGCTTTAGGCCTCTTAAGAATTCTTCATCTCCGAAAGCTTATCACGGCTAATGAAACAATCGCTATTGTTCAAGTCCTGGGTGGTCAGGGAGCAGTTATGATCGTTAACCAGCAAGCCCCTTACTTAATTCGAGATTTTAATCTTATCGCCGCAGGGATGGAAGAAGGGGAAAAAGATTTTCATTCCATATTGCAACGCCTCATCAATGAAATACGTATTTCTTTTGAATTTTATACGCGCCAAATAAAAACGATCCAGGATGAAAACAAAATTAAGAAAATCTTTATTTTTGCCAATCAAAATTCTCGCGAAATTGCCCAAGGGCTTCAGGAAGACCTGGGGGTCGAATCAACGTCCATCGAAATCAATGAAATATTTACTTATCAAACCGAGCTTCATCCCAGCATGGCTAATGCCATTGGCGCAAGCCTTGCCGAGTCCGTTGATCTAGAATTTGATTTAGACTTGGCAAAGCCAAGGACATCAACGCGCGCGCCAGGTGAGTCAACGACTGGATTTAATAACTTTTTTCGACAACCGCCCAATTACAAGACAACAACCATCATTGCAGGTCTTTGCTTCCTTATTATCGGAGCCGCGTTCGGCATCGCGCAGTTACAAAGCTTTCCACAGCAAAAACGACTTTCCGAGCTTAAAAATCTTGACCAAAAATATCAAAAAATGTCCTTGCAAGATATTCGGACAGCCAACGAAAATATCATAAAAAAGATCGCAACATATCAGAAGCTTTGTTTTCAAAGTTACATGGCAACTTACCTGGAAAATATTTCACGATCGATGTTTGACGGCATCTGGCTGATAAATTTAGAGATCACCTACCGCGATCCAGTAAAAAATGCACTAGTCCGTGATCAAAAAAGAAATGATTCTGCAGAAACGCGAATTGATTTCGTTATCGATGGCTATTCATACGACAAGGATCTTAATCAGCAAATAAGTCTTATTGAAGAATTCTTAAAAAAATTAGAAAACAATACGTTCTTTAAAAAACATGTAAAAGAGATCACTCTCAAGCAAGTTAAAAAAGAAGAGCTCTCTGATCTTCCGGTAACATTTTTCCAAATCATCATGGAGACAGACGAAACCAATGGCTAATTGGCAAGAAAATTTAAAAAATTTCGATATCGGCAGCATTTCAAAAATAAATTTGAACCTTGATCTTAATCTCATTCTGAAAGGGCTTCAGAAGAGAATCGACATTTTGGTTAATATTTTACTTATCCTTGGGACTCTTTTTGCTGCGTACTATTTTTATGCCTTAAATAATAGCAAAGCCGATATGATCAAAAAAGAGCTTGCGAATCTCGAAGAAAAACAAACGGCCGCGATCGAGCTTGAAAAGCAAAAAACGAATTTTAAGAATTTACAACAAACCATTCCCCAGGGGTTTGTGACAGAAACGGAGATCATCAAAAAAGTTCTCGAGCTTGCTGAAATAAACAATGTCGATGTTGTTTTCTATACGCCGACAGCTTCAAAGACGGAACCGTTTTATTTCACCCAAACGATTGATTTTATTTTTAAATCATCATTTGCGCAAATAATCATGCTCGTTCGTGCCATTGAAAAAAACAAAGAAAATTTACGCATCATCTCATGGAAGAGTGAAACAAAAGGCCAAGAACAACAAAATTTTGGTAATAAAAAAACGTCTCAGGACGACAACAATATCAAATGGAAAATATCCGTAAGCTCAACGTTATTAAACTATGAAAAATAAAATATTTCTGCTGACACTTCTCGTTTTCTTTCTATGCGTTCAAGCTGGGCGCGCGGAAGATGCTGTATCCGTCGATGTCGATCTAACCTTCCTCGATCGCAACCCCTTTAAATCATGGCTTCCAAAAATTGAAGAAAAGATTGAAAAAACACAAGAAGGGACTAAGATAGAAAGTAAGAAGCTTGATGGGCCGTTAATTTCAGAAACGGAGTCTTCAGTTAAAAAGCCAGTTGTTCCGGAAATAGAGGCTCCCAAATTCACGATCAATGGGCTTGTCTGGAATACAGATCGGCCACAGGCGATCATTAATGGTCAAATCTTTGCTATCGGCGATATAATCGAGGATTCAAAAATCGTCGATATCCACAAAGATGGCATTGATGTGCTTTTTTTAAATAAGCTGTTTACGATACAAATTGAACAAACTATAACCCAATCGATTTAAGGAGAAGTCTGATGACGACAAGAAAATCAAGCAAATATTTCACGGGATTTCTTATACTTGCTTTTCTTCTGACAACCTGTGGATCTTTCGCTGAAACTTCTTCTTTTTCTCGCTTTGCGTATCCTGAATATTCAAAAAAGATTTCCATGGACTTTAAAGATGCGGATTTACGCAGCGTCCTTAAGATCTTTTCCCAGCAATCGGGAATGAATTTTATCGCCGCCTCTGATGTCGCCAATACAAAAGTAACGCTTTTTTTTGAGAATGTCCCGGTAGAAGAGGCTCTTGAACGCATCCTTGATGCCAATGATTTAATATATGAAATTCAACCCGAAAGTGATATCTTCACAGTTAAAAAAGTCATGCGACCGACCTCTCAGGTGATTACGCGCGTCTATGCCCTGAAACATGCAACCGTTTCAAAATCAAAACTTTTGACAACGCTTGACGGTAGCGATTCATCATCAGGGGATAGCTCAAGCTCTTCTTCCTCAACGTCAGAAACTAGCTCCTCAGAAGATGAAGTTAAAGAAGGCGTCATTGCTGCCATCAAAAGCATGTTAACCCCTGACGGTAAAATAATCGAAGATCCGAGAACGAATAGCCTTATTATTACAGATCTCCCAAGCCAATTTCCCGCTATTGAAAAAACAATCGCCAGACTTGACGTTCCCGTTCCTCAGGTCCTTATTGAAGTGGAAATGCTCGATATTTCAAAAAATACATCCGATCAACTTGGTGTCAAATATGGAACAAAGGTGACATTTACGGGAGCACAGCGCGACGTCCTTTATCCTTTCAATCAGAATCAAATTTTACGAAAAGGGTTTGAGTTTGAAGATCCCGAATACCGGGTGGGAACTGTTGACGCCTCGGGCCTAACAATGATGTTGCAATTTATTAAAACTAAGACTGACACTAAAAATCTTGCAAATCCAAAAATTTTAACACTTAACAATCAAAGTGCCGATATTAACTTGAGGGGTTACGGTTAAGAAGATACCAGTTTGAACGCGTTCGGCTTCAATTGTTTCCTCTGTGATGCTGCTG
>Ga0172368_10001301_pt1 | contig 34626 bp, 37 predicted proteins | sample Lak11m_FD_114540 | JGI IMG/M metagenome (GOLD analysis project Ga0172368, IMG submission 114540) | Freshwater microbial communities from Kabuno Bay, South-Kivu, Congo - kab_022012_11m | ecosystem: Environmental > Aquatic > Freshwater > Lake | place: Democratic Republic of the Congo: South-Kivu... | reverse complement strand
TTGGAGGTGACGCCATGAGCATTCTGAAGGATGTCCTGTCCGAACTGTTCAAGATGTTCGTCAGCGATGCCCGACTGACCGCAGCCATTTTGGCTGTAGTCGCGGGGACAGCGGTGCTGACCCGCGGCACAAGCCTTTCCCCGCTGGTGGGAGGCTTGGCTCTGCTCGTCGGCTGCATCGCGGTGCTCATCGTCGCAGTTCGCCGCGAAGCGCGAGATCGCAGGCGCCAGACCAGCCGATAAACCGAGTGCGTCCAAGTTTCCGCGTCACGCGTCATGTCCGCCCCTCGACCCAGTTCGCCACGATCAGCCCTGGCACTGCGTCCGCCGCCTTCTCGGCATCCCGCGCGAGGTCCAGCCGCTTCGGCAGCTTGACCTGCGGGACCAACAGGAAGATCGGCGCGGTCACGAGGCCCCGGCCGGTCTTCGACCGTGACGCCACGGCGCGGCCTTTGGTGTTCAGCCGCCCCTCGGCCACCAGCAGGCTCGGACCCCTACGCCGGTAGATGAACCGCAGGCGCAAGCCGGTGCGGCGTTCCCATTCTCCGGGGGTGATCCGGCCGCCGCGGGTAGATTTGCCTGCAGCGGGCGTGGGGATCGCGAGCCAAAACCCGTTCTTTGAGCGGATCAGCGGGCCAGTGTCGTGCGCGCCGATAATCACCGGGGCGTTCGACCAGACCAGCGCCGCCGCATTCAGGCTTTCGCCAGATTTTGGGAAGCTGGCGGAGCGGATCGAGTTGGCGAGGCGTGTGCCCAACCCCGCGCCAGTGATCTGGGTGCGCCAGGCGGATTTCAGGCCGACGCCCGCCTCGCGCATCGCGGCGGTGACAGCGCGTTCGCCCGCTGCGACCTCGGCTGCCATCAGGGCGACGATGTTGGGGTCGATGGCGAGTTTCAGTCTCACGCGGGCCTCAGATCGACCGTCCAGACCAGCCGCTCGCGATCACGGACAGGCTCGCCTTGGATGAGGAAAGCATCGCCGTCGATCTCGACTCGGTCACCGGGGCGCGGGTTTGCCACCTCGGCCACGCGCAGGTCGACGCGGGTGGTTTCCGACCAGAGCCGGACATCGCCAAAGTCGGTGACGGCATCGGCACGCCGCGCGACGACGCGCACCAGAACGGGCGCGCCGCCATCGGCTATGTAGACCGCGTCCCGCCCCATGTTTGGATCGGCGAAGAGCGCGCCCACGGCGGCGGCGAAGGCGCTCATCAGAACGCCCCGTTCAGCCGCACCCGGCCGATCAGGTCGGTCGCGCCACCCGCCACCGCCTCGGTCGCCACGCCGATCAGCGTGTTTGCGGTCAGGGTCTTGGTCGTCTGCTTTGCGGTGTTGTCCCAGTAGATCCTGTCGCCTGCGGCCCATGCCTGCGACGCGACCTTCTTCAGATCGTAGACGCCCTCGACAGCGGTTTCGACCGCTTCGCCAAGGGCGGCGGTGCCTGCGGCGATGCCGAAGATGGAGCCGACGAGCAGGCCGTCGCCGGAGGTGACGGCATAGGGTGCCGTCAGGGTGATGGTGTTGCCGGGCTGGACGAAGTTTTTCATGACGGGGATCCTTTCTCAGACGCGCTGATTGGTCAGGTGTTTCCGGATGCGACCGGTCTTCAGGGCGGCGACGTGGCTGACGGTGACGCCGAACGCCCCGGCGACCTCGCGGCGGGAGAACCCGGCGCGGAGGCAGTCGAGCATCCGGCTGCACTGGTGATCGGTGAGACGCGAGAGATGCGAGCGGTCGCCGCAGTGCATCGTGCCGTGATCGCGCTTGTGCTCTATGTTCTCGCGTTGCGTGACATAGGCGAGGTTCTCGACCCGGTTGTTGGACTTGTCTCCATCGAGATGGGCGACGACCAGTCCCTCCGGTCGCGACCCCAGGAACGTGGTCGCGACCAGAATGTGCAGGGCGATCCGCTGGCGGTTGCCTTCGCCGTCGCGGACCAGCGTGTGGTGCAGATACCCCTCCGGGTCACGCCACGGCTGCCTCAGCGTCCAGTCGCGGCAATCCAGCCAGCGAGACCACGCACCGCGAGGGATCCTGCCCTTGCGATGCGCGCTCCAGACCCGACCGGTCCGGTCGATGTGGTATCCGGGGAAGCCGGGGATCGGCACCGCGCCCTGTCGATCATCGATCGTCATGGGAGCCAGCCGGACCTACGCCCCAGGATTTTTGTAAAGGCCGCGCCAGTCGATGGCCTTGGCCCCGAAGTCGAGGCGGCACTTGATCTCGACCCCGTCGACGTCAAAGCCGTTGCGGGTTTCGATGTAGGCGCCCTGCTGGCCCTCGAGATAGGCGTACTCGATGGTGTCGATCTGGTTCGGGCTCGCGGCCAGATACCAGGCGGTGGCGCTGGCCGCATCGAGCCGGGGCTCGCTGATGGGCGAGAGCGTCCGGATCGACTGCGGCACCACCTTGGCGCTGTCGGCGGGGACGAGGTTCTGGGCCACCAGCTGCTCGGCCTTCAGTTCGAGCGCCGCGGGGACGATCAGGAAGGCGGGCCGGATGTTCAGCACCGTCTTCTTGTCGAGGCCGGTCTGCAGCGCCATCGCCGCCCGCGCCGCGCCGACACTCGCCACATCCAGCGCAGCGCCAGTAGCGGCGAGGTTCTTGTGCGTCGTGTGGAACAGCGCGTTGCCGTCCGCCATCGCCGGGGTGGCGGTGATGATGCCCCAGACCACGTCCGACTCCAGCTGGGCGATGGAGTTGCCGTACATCGCCGGGATCCGGGTGAACGCGTCGAGATCGTCGTTGATCAGCACCTGCCGGGTGATGGCGACGACCCGGCCATAGGTCTTGACCTTGTAGCTCTCCTTGCTCTCGCCGAGCGTCCCGCGCTTGAACTCGCCGCTTTCGCCCACTTCCAGCAGTTGCGGGGCCTCGCCGAGTTGCACCCGGTTCATCGCCTTGAAGTCGGTGGCCAGCACCTGGCGGCAGAACAGCATGAAGGTGCGGGGATAGGCGTCGTAGGCCTGCCGCAGCGTCTTGTTGGTGACGGCGGAGAGGATTTCGGGGAAGTCTGAGGTGGAATGCAGCGAGCGCGTCGCCACCTCGTCGCGCGACAGACCGCGCGTGTTGACCCCGGCATTGCCGAGGCTTTCGCGGGCCAACTCCAAGAGTGTCATGCCCCGGTACTGGCGCGCGGCGTCCTCGAGCGGGAAGAGCGTCGGGCTGTAGCGGTGCAGCAGCGCATTGGCCACGGCGTCGCGGCGGGTCACGCGTTCGTCGCGGCCGCCAAGCGGGATCGAGACATGCGGGAAGGTGCGGGTCTCATCCGACCTGGCGGCAACCTGGTTGAGGATCAGGCGGCGGGATTCATCGACAGTGACACCGCGCCTGACCAGATCCTCGGCAAAGCCGCGCTCGAGGTTCAGGCGACCCGCCAGATCGTAGATGGTGGAGACGCGGTCGCGTTCACCCTCGCGCGCCCGGGTGGCGATGGCTTCGGTGTCGGGCGGGGTCGCCGGGGCGGCCTGCGGCAGCGCGCGCGTCTCGCCGGTGCGGGCCTGCGGTTCGGCCGCGGGATTGGTGAGGGTGGTCATCTGGGTCTCCTCGGTCGCATGGGGTTCGGCGGCCACTGCGGCCGGGGTCTGGGTCGGGTCGGTCATCGGGGATGCTCCTTGTCGTGGGGTGGAAGCGTCCCGGCGATGAAGGACGCAGTCGTGAAGGGATTGCTGGGCGCGGAAACCGGCGGCGGGGTCGGCCCCGACCGGCACGGCGGAAACCTCGAAGGGCGTCCAGTCGACCGCGCGCCAAAGCTCGCGGCCGCCATCGGGTTTGGAGACCTCGAAGCGGTGCACCTGGTAGCCGATGGACACCGCCCGGATGTGCCCGGCCTGAATGTCGCGCCAGATCGGCTCGACATCGTCGCGTTCGCTGATCCGGACCAGTGCGATGCCCCGGCCGTTTTCAAGGCGGGCAGAGCCGGGGACCACAGAGCCGATGACGGCGTCCAGCGCCCCCAACTCATGCACTTTCAGGAAGGGCGCGCCCGCGTTCAGCCGTTCCAGCCGCACATGGGCGGGATCGAGGCTGAGTTCCTCGTCATAAGGTTCGCCGAAGAAGGTGGCGCGGCGGACGCGGGCCCCGGCCGACCAGACCACCTCGACGGTGCGGCTGTCGGCATCGGCCGTGTTCGGCGCAAGCTCCGCCGACCGGCGCATGGCCGGCAGTTCGATCATCGTATCCATGGGGTCAGTCCTGTTGGTCGGCCTGCGCCGGGTCGGTTTCCGCTTCGGCGGAGGGGTCGTCAGCGGCGGTATCGGTCGCCGGATCGCCGATCTGCGCGCTGCCGGTTTTCGTGACCCGTCGCGGATCGCTGTCGAGCACCAGCCCCAGCGCGTCGAGCTTTGCATTGGTCGCGGCGATCTCGGCCAGCACGGCGTCGGGGTTCCGGCCTTGCCGCGCGATCACTTCGGCCAGCGTCATGGTGCCGGAGCGGATCGACAGCAGGTTCGCCATCGCGTCCTTCTGCGGATCGACCGCCTCGAACTTCGGCGGCGACCACTCGACCGGCACGGTCGGCGACGGGATCTGCCCCGCCGCCCATGCAGCCTCGGTGAACCAGCGCCAGACCTGGGCGCAGAGCATCGGAATGAAGAGCTGCCACTGCACCGCGTCGATCATGCGGCGGAACTCGACGAGCCCCGCCCGGATCGAGGAATAGTTGACCTGGCTGAGATCGCCGGTCAGCAATTCGTAAGGCACCCGGAACCCGGCCGAGATCGTGTGCAGGCTGGCGCGCTTGTATTCGCCATAGCCGCCCGTGGCTGCGGGCTGGTTGAAGCGGATGTCCTTGCCGCCGCGCGCATAGGCGATCAGTCCCGGCTCGAACTGCTCGACCCGGTTGCCGTCGGCATCGACCACAGTGGGTGCGATGCCCTGTTGGGATTCATCGTCGCCGAAAACGATGGCGGTGACGCAGGCCTCGGTTTTCTTGCGGACCAGTTCGGCGACCTCGTAGTCGTCGAGATCGCGCAAGCTGCGGATCACCGGCGCGCCCCAGGGAACGCCCCGGACTTGCGTGCGCTGTTTTTCGTAGACATGAGCGATCTCAGTCGCTGGGACCGGACGGCTGGCCGCCCCACCCCGCAGGCTGGCTTGGGCATCGCCGGGATGATCGGTGTAAAGCCAGTAGGCGCGACGCTTGCCGACCGGGTCGAACTCGATGCCCTGCACGATGCGGGCAGAACTGGCATCGCCGCGCTTGCTGGCATCAAGGAAGTCAGCCTCAAGCACCTGCAATTGCAGCGGCACGGCCAAGCCATCGCTGGCCCGCCGCAGCCTGCGGCGCACCAGCACCTCGCCCGCCTCGACCATTTCGCGGCAGATCAGCGTCTGCAGGCCGTAGAAGTCGAGTTGGCCAACAGCATCGCAATCCTCCGTCCAGCGTTCGAAGAGCGCGTCGACCTTCCGGTCGAGCGTGTCGTCGCCGCTGGCGGCGCGGGGCATGATGCCAGCGCCGATGATGTTGTTGACCAGCACCGCCACGGCCTTGGCCGCATGCGGGTTGTTGCGCACGAGATCGCGCATCCGGTCGCGCAAGAGCGCCCCGGCCACGCCGATCTCGGTGTCGGCCGAGGATCCCGGTGCGCGCCAGCCCTCGGTCCGCCGCCCGCGTGCAGCGCCGTCATAGCCTCGCGCCAGCGTCTCGAAGGCCTGACGCGCCATGACTCGGCGCGCGGCCATGCGGGGCGCCACCGTGGCGATAGCGTGATCGAACCAGGTCGCGGACATCAGCGATCCCCGCGCGAGAAGCCCGCGAGCCCGGCCACCGGCAGCGGCCGCGCCGTACCGGCGATGGCGCGTTCGATGGTCCGGATGCGGCCCAGCAGATCCTCGGCCGAGCCATAGTCCACCGACTTGCCGTCATAGCTGACCCGGGTCGTGCCGCTGGCATAAGCCCGGCGGAGGGCCGCAAGTTCGGTTTCCGTCCAATCTGCCATGTCAGAACCATCCTCCGCGTCGGCCAAGCCAATCCGACTGCCGTTTTCCCTGGGGTGCGGCTTGCGGCCGGTTGACCCGCCCCGCCGCATCCACAGTCGTTGGTGCGGCCCCGAGTTGATCCTCGAGATCGCGCCATTTCTCGTCGGTCCAGCGATCCGCACCCGCGATCCAGGCAGCAGCGCGGGCATAGACCCGGCAATCCAACGCCTCGTTACGCTCGCGCAGCTTCTGCCATTCCAGCCGGGCAAAGCCGCGCTTGGTGCGCACCGTCACCAGCTGTTCGGCTACGAACTGCTTCAGCCATTCGTTCTCGACCCAATGCGGCAGGTGCACCGAGCCGGGCGGGAACGCGGCCCCATCGGCCATGTCTTCCTCGGTCGGACGTTCCAGCCGCAGGAAGCGGTAGGTTTCGGCCTTGAAGGTCGAGACCGCCACGGTCCAGAGCCGAGCCCCGCGCCGCAACCGCTTGCCGCCCTCGGTCGCATCGACGAATGTCGGCCCCGAAACGGGGCTCGAACGGTTGAAACCCTCGACGCCTTTGACCGGCGACACCTGCGCGAAGCCTTGCGCCCGCGACCAGGAATAGACCGCCGGGGCCTCGTAGCCGGTGTCGATGGCCAGCCGCGCGATCCTGAGATGCGCCCCGCGTTCGTGTGGCCATGACCGGTCGAGTAGCGCGGTCAGTTCAGACCAAGCATCATGCCGGTCCGGCCCGCCCTCGATCACCACGTGTTCGACCAGCCAGCTTTCCAGACCCCGACCCCAAGCCCAGACGTCGACCTCAATCCGGTCCTTCTGCACGTCGGCACCGGCGGTCAGGAACAACCCGCCCGCTGGCACGGTGCCGGATGTCCAGCGCTCGCGCCGGTCGTAGAGCCTTTGCCAATCCGGGGCTTCGCCGGTCTCGACCCAGGTTTCGCCAAGGATTGTGTTGCGAAACGCCTTGATCGCCTCGTCCGACCCTTGGGCCGATTCCCATGACCGCACGATCCGCTCCCAACTCAGCCAGCCGATCGGTGAATAAAGCGCCGAGAGATGGTACCCGACCGTGGTCGGATCGGCGGCAACAGCCGTCGCCCGCCATTCGCCGCCCTCCAGCATTGCCGTTTTGTGGTGTTCCGCGATGGGCGTCTCGCAGCCCTCGCAGTGATACTCGGCCGTCTCCGGGCGGCCTTTCTGCCAGCGCAGCCGGTCGAACTTCAGCCATTGCATCGCGCCGCAATGCGGGCACGGCACGAAATACCGGCGCTGGTCGCTGGCCTCGTACTCGCGCTCGATCCGGCTCAGCCCCCGGATGGTGGGCGTCGAGACCAGCAGCACCTTGCGCCGGTGCGCGAAGGTCAGCGACCGCGCTTCCGCCAGCGTGACAGGGTCGCCTTCCTCGTCGGCCGAGGCCGGATAGGCGTCGACCTCGTCGAGGAAGATGTACCGCGCCGGGGTGGACCGCAGGCCGACCGCCGAGTTGGCGCCCGTCATGATCAGGATGCCGCCCGCGAATTCCTTGGACAGCATCGTGTTGCCCGCATCACGGGATCGCGCCGGTTTGACTCGCTCCCGCAGGTCGGGGCTTTCGTCGATCAGCGGATCGATCCGCTGCCGCGAGTTGCGCTTGGCCAGTTCCACCGTCGGCTGGACCGCAAGCATCGGACCCGGCGCCTGGTGGATGGCAAAGCCGATCCAGTTGTTGCCTGCCTCGGTCGCGCCGACCTGTGCCGCCTTCATGAACACGATCCGCTGCGTGGGATCGCCCGGCGACAGCCGGTCCATGATCTCGCGCATGTAAGGCGTACGCGCCGTCCGATAGCGCCCGGGTTCCGCCGAAGCCCGTCCCGACAACATCCGATGCTTGTCCGCCCATTGCGACACGGTCAGGTCGGGGTCCGGCGTCAGCCCCGCGCCCCAGGTACGCAGGATTTCGGCCGCTCCGTCGAAGTCGGTCAGACCATCATCGTCACCGGAAATCAGGCCGGACCTCGGCAAGTTCGTCGAGGTGGGAACGGACATGTTTTTCCAAGGCCTTCTGCATCGCGGCCGGTTCCACGCCCAGTTCCGCCGCCATCAATGCCGACGACCGCGCGGGCCAGTTCACCCAAGCGTCCCGCGCCTCCCGCGCCAGCCGGAACACCAGCGACAGCGCGCGTGCCCGCTCGATCAATTCCCCCTTCAGCTTCTGGAGCCGGATCCGCCGCTCCTGCGCTTTCAGCACCTCGTTGGCTGTCTTCGCCTGCAGGTAGGTCGTGCCCCCGCCAACCGCTGGCACCGCCAGCCCCTGTTCGCGCAGGGTCTCGCCCACAGCAGCAACGGCCGCCTCGGGCACCGGCTTCAGCTTGGGCTCGGGCGGCTTTCGGGTCTTCGACGGGTCGGTCGTTTCCGCCCGACGCACATCGCTGGCCTCGGCATCGATGCTGCCATCGGGGAACAGCACCAGCCGCTCGGCCGTCTTCGCCTTCTGGATCGCGCCCCGCGACAGGCCGACATGCGCGGCGTACTGGCGCTCGCTCATGCCCTGCATTGCTACCCTCGATTATCATTCAGAAACATCTGCTTATCCCGTTGATAAGCATCGCGGACAGAGCGAACACGGATGCAGGACAACGATGCAACCCGACCACGGAGCCGCCAGAATGACTCGCCGCGCACAGGACAACACCAAGGCCCTCGACGCCTTCATTGCTGCCAAGTTCGAGATCGACGCGATGCTGGAACGCCTCGCCGCCCTCAGCGCCGACCATTTCGAGACCAGCCCCGACGAGATTCATTGGGGACACGTCGGCACCCTGAACCACTACCGCGCCAAGCTGCGCGAGATCACCGACAGCGCCTTTGGCGAGGGCGAACACGCCGAGTGATCTCCGGCACTGCCGGAACTCCCGCCGCGCCAAGGCGCGGCTCGGGGTCGTAGAAGGGTCGCGACGGTCGCGGCCCCGAAGATGGAGACGACCCCATGACCAAGCTTTCCGACACCCAGCTCGTGATCCTCAGCGCGGCCGCGCAGCGGGATGACCGCAACGTCCTGCCGCTCCCCGGCTCCCTTCGCGGAGGCGCCGCCACCAAGGTGGTCGGCGCGCTGCTCTCCCGCGGGCTGATCGCCGTGGCGACGACGGACAGTCAGACGAAGGCCGACGCCGCGCTCAACCGCATCTGGCGCAACGACGAGGACGGCCGCGCCATCCTCCTGCACATCACCGACGCCGGTCTCGTCGCCATCGGCATCGAGTCCGAGGACGCGAACACCGCGCCTGCGGGCGCGACCGACGCGCCGACCGAGGAGTCCGCGCCGGACACCCCCACCGAAACCGAGGCCGCGCCCAAGGCGCGCACGCCGCGCGAGGGCACCAAGCAGGCCACGCTGATCACCATGCTGCGCGCGCCGGACGGCGCGACCATCGAGGAGATCATGGCCGCGACGAACTGGCAGTCGCACACGGTTCGCGGGGCGATGGCCGGGGCGCTGAAGAAGAAGCTCAGGCTCGAGGTCACCTCGGAGAAGGTCGAGGGACGCGGGCGGGTGTACAAGCTCCCTGCCGCCTGAACCACCCGATCCCGACAAGCTGATGGCCGCCGTCCCTCCGGGGCGGCGGTTGATCATTTGGCGCCCCGCATCCGGATCGCCTCGAACACCCGCCGCAAGGCGAAGGAACGGGCGATGCTCACCACGGTGAACACCGCGCCCATCTTGAGGTTCTGCGCCAGCGTCGTGTGCAGCCCGAAGATTGGGAAGATCAGGATCTGCGTGACGACCGCGACGCCGTAGCCAACGATCACGTTGGCAATGGACTCGACCAGCGACATGAGGCGCGACTGCTTCATGCCAGCGCCCCGTCATCCATCGGCCAGCAGTTCAGATGCCGTAATGGGGCTCGGCGCGAGTCGGCACCGTCTGGGCATCTTGATGCGTGGTTTGACGTGTTGATGACTGGCGGCAGATAAGGTGTCGTTGTCCCTGACACGGCTGGCGTGTCGACGGGGTCAGGCCGCGAGGCGCGCCCCAATTCCCTGGTCAGGAAGAAGGACAACGACATGGATCTGTTTATTGCTCTTGATGTCTCGCTGGCAAGCACGGCGCTCTGCGCCCTGAATGCCCATGGCAAGGTGGTGAAGGAGGCGAAGGTCGACAGCGAACCGGAGGCGCTGATCGCGGCCCTGCGCGCGCTGCCCGGCGATGTTGTGGCTATGGGTCTGGAAGCGGGCCCACTGTCGCAATGGCTGCACCGGCACATGACCGAGGCGGGATTTCCGGTCGTGCTGCTGGAAACCCGGCAGGTGAAGGGCGCCCTGAAAGCGATGCCGATCAAGACCGATCGCCGGGATGCGGAAGGGATTGCCCGGCTCTTGCAGATGGGCTGGTTCCGGCCGGTCCACTGCAAGTCGGTCTCGGCGCAGGAGATGCGGGCCGTTCTGAGCACGCGCAAATCGCTCCAGCAGACCCTGATCAACCTCGAGCTTTCGCTGCGCGGCGTGCTGCGCAACTTCGGCCTCAAGATGGGGGCGGTGACGAAGATCCGCTTCGAGGCGCGGGTCCGCGAGCTGGTCGATGGCAACCCGATGCTGGAACGGGCTGCCGCACCCGTCCTGCGCGCCCGAGAGGAATTGCGCAAGGAACTCGCGGGGGTGGAGAAGCTGCTGCGCGATCTGGCCAAGACGGATCCTGACTGCCGGTTGATGATGACGATGCCGGGGGTTGGCGCGGTCGTGGCGTTGACCATGCGGACGGCGGTGGATGATCCCGAGCGTTTCCGCTCGTCGAAAGATATCGGCCCCTGGGCGGGCCTGACCCCGCGGCGCACCCAGTCCGGTGAGCGCGATGTCATCGGCCAGATCACGAGAGCCGGGGATGCCGCCTTGCGCACGGCGCTTTATCAGGCCGCGAATGCGGTGTTGTGCCGAAGCGCGCCGAGCTGGCTCAAGGCCTGGGCGCTGCGGGTGGCGGCGCGTCGTGGCAAGAAGCGCGCCACGGTCGCGCTGGCCCGACGGATCGGAGTCGTGCTGCACCGCATGTGGCGCGACGGGACGGAATTCCGTTTCACCCGCGATGAGGCCATGGCGGCGATGACGCGACACACCTGCTGAAAGCCGTTCGGCAGGAAACCCAGAACAGGAGGAACAGGCCGGGCATGAACGCCATGGCTTGCCGAGGTCCCGACCGGGACGCGGTTCCCGACGATGCCGCCTGGCGGCTTGCATCCGGACGCTGTCCGAGAGCGCAGTTCAGATTGGCACGCGGGAACCGCACTTGAACCAGGCATGGAGAGGCGGCCATCGCGCCGACCTCGGATGGAAGCAACATCCCGGGCCGGGAACGACCAGGCGGCATCCCAGAAACGTCAGTTCACGGGCCGAACCACACAGGCATCGACGGATCGATCCGGCGCTGGCACCGCTCCGATCCATGACGTCTCCGCGCTGCCAGCGCCTTCGCGCCGCGAATGGGCAACCCTTTCGCGCTCGATTTCTTGGTGTCCATGGCGCTTGACTACTCCCGCCCCATTATGGAAGCCGCGAGAGTTCGCAGCGCATGCGCCGCAACCAGCGGGACCACTCCATTGCCACAGAGGCGAAGCCGGTCCACCCGGTGGGCCAGCCCATCAGCGCCTCGACGAACAGCGGGTTCAAGGTTCGGCGCGGCTCGGAGGTATTGCTCCCAGCCATCGGCGTCACCAGGACCTTGTGTGGATGCCGCCCGGTCTGCAAGGGAATTTGCTTTCTTCTGTGCATTTGATCGAGTGCGTGCTTGTGTCAGGCCTGAATGTGCGGCCTTTCACGCGCCGCTGGCCGGTATGGTGATCCGCGGGGCAGGTCCAAATCTGGCGGACGAGCGATAGCTCTGTGTCCTGGACTGGTTTTCCCGACCCTGATCCTGGCGATCAATTGCCCATGAAGTTTAGCGCCTCTCCTTACATCCCCGACTTACCGGGTTCAGACGATGGACGGTGCGGTAGTCACGCCGCCATCAACTGCCCCGGATCCCGATAGTTCTCATTCCGCGTCAGCATCGCCCAGATGCCGCGCGCCATCTTGTTCGCCAAGGCGACGGCTACAAGCATGCGCGGCTTCGTCGCCAGCATGCGGGCCAGCCATGTTCCGGGGCGGGCGCCCTTTTGGCTCGTCCATCGCACCACGGCCATGGCGCCGATGATCAGCAGCCGTCGGATATCCTGCTGGCCCATCTTCGACGTGCGTCCAAGCCTTTGCTTGCCACCAGTCGAATTCTGTCGTGGCACAAGACCAAGCCAGGCAGCAAAGTTGCGGCCACAGCCGAAGGTTTCCATGGGCGGCGCGAAGGTCTCAATGGCCAGCGCGCCGATCGGCCCAATGCCCGGCATGGTCTGCAGCCGTCGCGTCGTCTCCGCCGTCCGCGCGAGTTCGCCGATCCGCTTCATCAGCACGTCGATCCGTGCCGTCTGAGCGGCAATCTGCGAGAGCAGGTCGCGGCACGTCTCGCGTGCAAGCTGTGGCAGATCGGTCCCATCGTCGTCGAGGATTTCCTCAATCCGGCGAAGCTGGTGTATGCCTTGCGGTGCTACATACCCGAACTCGTACAGGTGAGAACGCAGGGCGTTCACCAGCTCGGTCCGCTGCTTCACAAGCTGCTCACGGGTCCGGAACACGACCGCTCGGGCCTGTTGCTCGGCGTTCTTGACCTCGACGAAGCGCATCGACGGCCGGGTTGCCGCCTCGACGATCGCTTCGGCATCAGCCGCATCGTTCTTCTGCCGCTTGATGAACGGTTTCACATAGCGCGCCGAGATCAGCCGCGTCACGTGACCAAGCCGCGCCAGTTCTCGCGCCCAGTAATGCGCTCCGCCACAAGCTTCCATGACAACCGTGCAACCTGGCTGCTCGGACATGAAACGGTGGAATTGTGGTCGGCTGAGCTTCTTGCGGAACAGGACCGTCCCGTCAGCCGCCGCGCCGTGAAGTTGAAAGCTGTGTTTTGCAAGATCGACCCCGATGATGATAGCCTTTTCCATGGATGCCTCCTTCTCCTCTCGTGGAACCAAGCACCACGAGCGTGGCACATGGCGCTGCCGTCGAGGAAGGGCGGCATCCACCCCATCTGGCGGCCAAGCAGGCCGTTCACCGGCGTGTTGGCGAGGCTCGTCGCCCCGTCCTTGTGATCGCGCGCCGTCGGCGTCATCCACAACCCTGCGGAATGGGTCAGATCGGCCGTCTTTCGGTTGCCCGCGCTCGGCTTGCAGACATCGTTCGCCATCGGCGTCGGCCAGAGCCGCAGCATCTCCGTCCGGTTGCCGCCACTCGAGCGGGTCCCGGAGCAGGCGCGCGGGGTCGGCCAACTCGTCGCCCTCGCGGATCGCGAGGATGAACAGCCGCTCGCGCTTGTGGGGAGCGCCGACTTCCGCCGCCGTGAAGAGGCCTGCCGCAAGGCGGTAGCCCATGCCGACCAGTCCGCAGGCGACTTCGGGAAAACCGAGGCGGAGATGATGGGCGACATTTTCGAGGAAGACGAAGGGCGGCTCGGTCTCGCCGATGACGCGGGCGACATGCGGCCAGAGGTGGCGCGGATCGTCCGCGCCCCGGCGCTTGCCCGCCACGGAGAACGGCTGGCACGGATAGCCCGCAGTGACGATGTCCACCGCGCTGCGCCACGGGCGGCCGTCGAAGCTGGCAACGTCGTCCCAGACAGGCGCCCGATCCAGGGCCGCGTCTTCCATCCGCGCCACGAGGATGGCTGCGGCGAAGTATCCGTCTTGATCAAGCGGCTTTTGCGTTCCATTTCCGGTCATCGCGCAGTAAGGCGTTCGCCAGAACGAGCAGCTTTCGCATGATGGCGGTGATGGCGACCTTCGAGGGTTTTCCGGCGTCCTTGAGGGCTTGATACTTCTGCTTCAGGTCCGGGTTGAAGCGCAGAGCCACGAGGGCAGGCATGTAGAGCGCCGTGCGAAGGCTGCGTCGGCCTCCTCGGATGCGTGCCCGTCCGGACCAGGTTCCGGACTGGCGCGTCATGGGCGCAAGACCGGCAAGGCTGGCGGCCTGTTTGTTGTCCAGCGTGCCGAGTTCTGGCATCTCGATCAGGATCGCCATGGCCGTCAGTGTTCCGATGCCGGGAATGGAAGCCAGAACGTCCCGGCGGCGGGACAGGCCGGGATCGGTGTCGACCAGGGTCGCGATCGCGGCATCGATTTCCTTCAGCTGAATGCCGATCTGCTTCAGGCGGGCGCGCAACTGGCGCTTGATGACGAGGTTCACGGCAATCTGTTCCCGGTTGGTCGCTGCGATGCGGTCCTTGACCAGAGCCTGCCGGGCGACACCCAACTCCCTGAGATCATGCAGGGTTTCGGTCTTCGCCGGTCGCCCTTCAAGATCGAGCACCGCGCCCATCCGCGCCAGGATGGCCGCGTCGATCCGATCGGTCTTGGCCAATTCCCCGGTCGCCTCTGCGAAACGGCGCGAGGATCGGGGATTGACCTTGACCGCCGCGATGCCTGCCGCGACCAGCGATGCTTCGAAAATCCGGTGGTAGGGGCCGGTCGGTTCGAAGACGACCCTCACGGCTGACGCGCCGATCCAGCGGATCAGGGCAGCGCATCCCGCCCGATCATTCGGAAATTGCCGATGCTCGCGCGTGCTCAGACGAAAGGCATCAAGAGTGGGTTTCGAGATGTCGACGCCGATGGTATCATCCATTGTCTTTTCCTCTTCCTCTGCTTGTCATCCGGGCCCAGAACCCGGGTATCCGTTCAGGACAGATGAAAAGACGGGGGCGATCACACTACGCCTCGGTGGTGAAGCACCTGGTTTCCCTCGATCCGACCCCCGCCGCTGCCCGGCATATATGCCGTGCCAGGCAGCGGCTCCTTTATCGCAAAGGAGCCGAGGGAAGTCATAAGACAAGGTTTCCCGTTCGACATGGCCCACAGCACGATATCCGGGGATGGCGATGGCGAGCCCGAGATCGAGCCCGCCCGCGCCGGAGCAGAGGGAGAGGCCGAACAGACATGCGTCTCCGGCTCCGGAAGTGTCTCCGGAGGAAGGTAAAGCCAGGTCATGCATGTCACGCGGCGGTCTTGCGCTTTCGCGCGGGTTCGGGGGCGGCGTCCGGGTCCGGCGTATCGGACCGGGCTTCGGCATCGTCGCCCAGCCTCTCGGTTCTCACCTGCGCGAAGGTCCGACCGTCGCCGTCAAGGATCGCGTCGCGGCCGGTCTCGGCCTGCCAACGTTCCACCGCAACATCGACATAGGCCGGGCTGATTTCCATCGCGAAGACGCGGCGGCCATCGGCTTCGCCCGCCATGATCTGCGAGCCCGAACCCGAGAAGGGCTCATAGCAAAGCCCGCCGCGCGCGACGTGCTGGCGCATCGGAATGCCGAAGGCGTCGAGCGGCTTCGGGGTCGGATGGTCGGGCCGGTCGTCCTTGGCGAAGCTCGGCAGCGCCCATGTCGAGGCCAAGGTTTCCTCGGCGACCTTCGGGGGGCGCTTGCCCTTGATCCAGCCCATGAAACAGGGCTCGTGCTTCCAGAGGTAGTGGGACCGGGTCAGGACACCGCGGTCCTTCACCCAGATGATCTGCTGATGCACGAAGGCACCCGCTTTCTCCCAGCAGGCCTCCAGCATCGCCTGGCGGCGTGAGGCGTGCCAGCAGTACCAGGCGGCGTCCTCGGTGATCGCCTCTGCGACGGCGGCGGCGATGAAGCCGTCGTAGAGTTCCGCGCCTTGCGAACTGTCGTCCCAGGTTGTGCCGTAGGACGCCGACCAGTCCTTGTTCCGCGTCGGATGGTTCGAGCCGTCGTAGTCGACGAGATACGGCGGGTCGGTCGCGAACAGGATCGCCCGCTCGCCGTTCATCAGGCGGCGCACATCGGCAGCGCTGGTGCTGTCACCGCAGAGCAGTCGGTGGTCCCCGAGGATCCACAGATCGCCGGTGCGCGACGCAGGATTGCGCGGCGGCTCGGGGATGGTCACCGGCGGCACGGAGCCCCCGGCGCCACCTTCTTCACCGTCGTCTTCCGCGACGTAGGCCAGCAGCTTGTCCAAATCGCCGTCGGAGAAGCCGACGAGCGACAGGTCGAAGTCGTCGACCAAGAGTTCGTTCAGTTCCGCCGAGAGCAGCGCCTCGTCCCAGGTCCCGAGTTCCGTCAGCTTGTTGTCCGCGATCCGGTAAGCCCGGCGTTGTGCCTCGGTCAGGTGCCCGAGCACGATCACCGGCGCTTCGGTCAGCCCCAGCTGCGTCGCGGCCAGCACCCGGCCATGCCCGGCGATCAGCTCGCCGTCCTCGCCGACGAGGCAGGGCACGGTCCAGCCGAACTCGGCCATGCTGGCGGCGATCTTCGCGACCTGGTCCGCGCCATGCGCCTTCGCGTTCTTCGCGTAGGGCTGGAGGCGCGACAGCGGCCACGTCTCGATCGCGTCCGGGGCGAAGCTCAGCGTCATGGTGGGCAAGGTTTCTCGGTCGGGGTGGATGCCGGTGGCTTCCGGACTCCGGATGCCGCGCTGGACTCCACGCGGGGTCCAGCGGCCACCAGCGGTGTCCGGTCAGAAAGGTTCGTGTTTATTGAGGCTTGCGCGGGTTGCGGATGGGTCCGGCTTCCGGGTGGCTTCCCAAAAATCCGGCCCTGTCGCTGGCGATGTCCCGCGCTTCGCCCGCCAGCATACGATTTCGGCCCGGAAGGAACCGGAAACTCCCTCGCGGTGGACCCCGGCCGGACTCTCGCTGGACACCGGGGTCCAGTGGACCCGGCTTCAACGCAAAGGGGAGAGCGAGCCCTTCGGCGCACTCTCCCCCATCTTGTCCTTTGGATAGCACGATCATGTTGCAGATGTCGAAGGAAAAAGTGTTGCAACACATTGGAGTCACTGTGCATTCAGGCGCGCAGCGATCTTGGTCAGCGCCAGCTGCCAGCGCCGCCACGCCGTCGTGCGGTCGCAGCCGAGCTCGCCGCTGATCTGTTTCCACGGCACACGGGCCGCGCGGGACCAGACGAGCTTTCGCTCCGCCTCCTCAATCCAGAGCACCCAGTCGAAGGTCTGCTCGAGTCGGGTGATCGCGGCGGCCGAGGGCCAGACCCGCATCGGCTGCGGCTCCATCGCGGCGATCTCGCGGCTGGTGCGCACGATGTCGGGCCAGGTGTTGAAGTAGCCCTGCGCCTTCACCGTCGGCAGTTTGCGCAGGGTGCGGAACGCCTCCTCGAAATGATCTGCAACGCAGTCTGCCGTCCAGATCCGGTCAGCCATGCCGAACCTCCTTTCCCATTGGGCGTCGCCCGTAGAGCTTCTCGCCGAGCTGGCGCACCAGTTCACGCTCGGGCCAGGTGAGGCGGTCGTCATCGGCTGAGACCGCGAGGACGCCCTGTTCCCGCCAGCCCTCGCGCTTGACCTGTTCGGGATCCCGGCGCCGGCCGCCGTAGCCATGGGGGTGCCATCTCATGCGAAACCCCCGTTCGTCTCGATCGCCCAGAGCAGGAGCGCGATGGCGTCGGCCTCGTTGTCGTCGGCCGGGCTGAAGCCGCGGGCGCGGACGGCGGCGATCATGGCGGCCTTGTCGGCATTGCCCTTGCCCGCGGCGTGGCGCTTGATCGTGCCGACAGGGACGCCCTCGTAGGGCACGCCGCGCAGTTCGGCCCATGCGGTCAGCGTGGCCATGAGCCCGCCGTAGATATGGCTCGCGTCGGTGCCCGCGTGGCGGCGGACTTCCTCGAACCAGATGGCGGCGACGGGCCCGGACAGCCGGTCGATCTCGGTCAGCCAGTTGGTGAAGCGCAAGTAGCGCATACCGCCGCCATCGAAGCGGCCCGGGCGCAGCGAGACGGTGCCGCTGGTGATCAGGCCGTCGTGGCTGCGGATCGCCCAGCCGGTCGAGGTGCCGAGGTCGAGCGCGAGGATGCTGCGGTTGCGGGGTGTGTCGAGCGGCAGCGATTCAAACCTTGCGCCGTCGCAATTCGGGATCAGAGTCGGCTGAGCCATGCTGGGTCTCCTTTGTCGGGGGCCTGTGGTGGTGGAAGACGACGGCGGTCTGGTGCTTGGCGGTACGGGGCCGCCGTCGTCGAATCGGGAAGCGCAAGGGAGCGTCACGGCGGCGCGCGCGGCTGGCCCGGACGTATGGGAGGAGTGGCCAACCCTGTGGGGTGGCCCTCCCATACGTAGTATGGGGGTTTGACACCTAACTGTTCCGGGGAGGACAAGTCGCTGAAATCATTGCGGAATAAGACGTCATGAAGTCTTCGGGCATGAGTCAGGGACCTGACTCTTATTTTCCCGTAAGCCGTTGATTTCATTGAGTGCACAGTTGGCGCTGTCATATGAGTCAGGCCTCACTCATATGAGTTAGGTCGTCCTCGAGCCCCTCCGGGTAGACCCAGACGGCGGGGTTTTCGACCTGCAGGCAGAGCCCGGATTGGGGGCATTTGAAGTGGCTGGGCAGGACCGGACGGGCGGTCGTGGTGACCTCGCCGGTGTCCGGATCGACGTGATCGACGGGCGCGCCGAACTGCATGCCCTCGACGCAGAGGTAGCCGAACCGCGACCGGGTGACGGGGAAGCCGAACCCCGAGGGGTCGCGCAGGAACTTCACGAAGCCTTTGGTCGACAGCACGCTGAGGCGCTCGCGGATGGTGTGCTTGCTGCCCAGACCGCCCCGGTTCTCGAAGGTCTCGGCGAACTGCATGGCGGTGTAGAGGCGCTCACCGGCCGCCTCGTCCAGCAGCATGCCTAGGATGACGTCGTGCTTGCGCAGCCGCTCGGCATCGAGTTTGGCGCCGACCTCCTTGCGCACGAGGCGCTCGTTCAGCGGGTTCAGCTCGACCCATTCGCCCTTCACCTTGTCGATCAGCTTGCCCGGCAGCGCGGGGCCGTTGCGCAGCTCGATCTCCAGCCTGCGGACGCTGCTGTCCTCGTCGGGGCGGTGCATGAGCAGCCCGGAGGTGTAGAAACCCCGCAGCGCGCTGGCGCCGGAGAGCGCGAGGAATGGGTCGTCCTTGACCTGGTGCTTGGTGGCCTTGCGGGTGTGGTGGGCGAGGATGACGCCCGCGTCCGGATTGACCGCCTCGCGCAAGAGCTCCACCCGGTCCTTCAGGAAGAACATCATCGCGGTGTTGTCGTTCTCGCCACCACCCTCGGGTCCGCCGTCGAAGAGATTGCGGATCGGGTCGATGACGATGATGTCGGGCGGCGCGTCGGCGAATGCGGCCCGGATCGCCTCGGCCACGCGGGCGACGCCCTCCGCGTCGAGCAGCAGCTTCAACTTCGGCGTGGCGATGAAGGTGTCGCGCGCGGCGGCGATCACGGCGGCGGGCAGCGCGATCTGCTGCATGCGCTCGCGCAGGTAGTGATACTGGATCTCAGCCTGCAGATAAAACACTCGCAGCGGCCGGGGCGGCGTGAAGCCGAGGAACGGCGCGCCAGCGGCCATGTGCACGAGCCATGAGATCAGGAAGTCGCTCTTGCCGACCTTGGGCGCGCCGCCGAGCACCAGCAGCCCGCCCGGCGTCAGCACTCGGGGGCCGATGATGTCCTCGGGCATGGGGCTCGTGTCGTCGAGGAGCGCGCCAAGGCTGAAGGTTGGCAGCGGGCTGGCAGGGGCACTGGCGTGGGCCGCGCGCAGGAGCGGCGGGCCGTTGCGCTTCACATGCAGCGCCCAGAGCCGTTCGGACTCGGCCATCATCCGATCGAGCGGCCAGGACGGGCGCAGCATGGCGGCGTTGTAACCGCAGATCGCCTCCCAGCCTGCGAAGGGGTCGAGGCGGCCTTCGTGGACGAGGCGGACGTAATGGCCGATCGCGGCACTGGCCCCCTGGAACCGGGACCAGTCGTCGACCGCGCCCTCTCGCACCGGGGTGGTCAGGACGGCATCGACGCCGGGCTTTGCGACCGACAGCGGCGTGCTGGTCATGCCCACGCCCGGCAGCGGTGGCATGTCGGCCACCCATTCCGCGAAATCCGCAAGGTCGACCTCGACGTCTCGATGTTCGCGGATCTGCACAAGGCGCTGGTGGCCGTTCTTGTGATAGACGGTGCCAGGCACCCGGATCGGCTGGTGCGCCGAGCGAAAATGCGTGTCGCCGCCGACCTTCACGGCGATCTCGCCGCGCAGGCGGCAGAGGGTGGCCAAATCCTCCCCCTCGGCCGGTTCGGTCAGTTTCCACCAGACATGGAGCTTCGCGGCGCCCTCGGGCGTGCGACCCCCGCTTTCGACGATCAGCGTGGGCACCCCAAGGTGGCTGACGATGTGATCCAGCTTGGCCGGGATGTCGCCCGCGTCGAGGTCGACCACGAGGGCCTGCATCTGCAACACATCTGCGGCGCGGGCCTGACCCTGTTCGGCGACCGTGCCGGGGATGACATAGACGGCCGCCCCTTCACGATTGGCCCATGCCGCGAAGGTCGCCAGTTTTTCGCGGGCGGTACCATCGGCCGCGATCCAGATGTTGTGCGGCTTGCCGTCCCGGCCTTGTCCCTTGTCGACGAAGCCGCGCAGGGGGATCAGCCCTTCGCACCAGCTGAACACGGTGTCGAGGAAGGTGGAAATCTGATCGGGGTCAGGATCACAGCCGGACGGGGTCGCAGTCGACGGCCCCTCGTTGAAGTCCGTCCAGGGGTTGAAGTGCACGATGTCACTGGTCAAGGCGCAAGGCTCCAGCAACGTGCCGCCCATGGGCAGAAGCGGCATTCGAAGAAATCGGCGCTGGCGGCGATGCGCGGCAACAACTCGCCCGCATCGGTGGCTTGCAGGATGTTCACCCCGCGATCCGACATGCGCTGCGCGAGATCGGCGTCGAACGGCACCAACTCGTGGTGCATCTCGGCCGTGTCCTTGTTGATCGCGGTGAACACGGCGGGCGCGGCGCTGATGCCGGGCACGCTGGCTTCCATGTAGGCCTGATAAACTGCGATCTGCGCGGCATAGACCGGCTTGGACTTCGTGACCCCGTCCTTGACGCAGGCGCGCCAGTTCTTGGCGTTCATGGTCTTGCATTCCCAGAGCGCGGGAACGGCGAGACCGAGGCCCCCGGGCGCAGCGGCAATGATGCCATCGACGTGGCCCCGGATGCGCCCGCCCGCGACGGAAAAGCCGAACTGGCCACCATCGGGCCGGTTGCCCTTCCGGGTGTAGAGGTCGAAGCCCGCGCCGCGCAGCCACGCCACGGCCAGATCCTCAAGCGCATGGCCGATGGCAAAGATGCGCAGCGACTGGCCGCTGAAGTCCTGGCCCTCGTCCTTCGGCGTGCCCGTGAATTCAAACTGAAGGGCGCGCTCGCAGTCGTGGCCAAGGCGCGACCCGCCAAGATAGTCGCGGGGCGTGCGGGTCGCCTGATTGCCGGTCAGGGCGCAATCGACGGCGTCGTTGACCCGGTCGGCGAAGCTGGGGCGACGATTGTAATCGAGGGTCAAAACGGCACCTCCGGCGCATTGGCTTTGGCGATGTCGGACATGGCCTCGCGGAACCCTTCGACAGCCTCTTTGATCAGGGCACGCACTTGCGCCTCGGTCAGACCGGCCAGCGGGGTGGCCCATCCGATCTCATCAATCAGCAAGGCGACGCGTTTCATGGTGGCGGCGATGGCCGCGCGCTCTTCATCGGTCAGGTCAACCATGGCCACACGCTCCCGCGCCAAACGCGTCCAGTAGCCTTGGCAGGGCATCGAGCAGAACCAGACCGATGGCCGGGGCCGCTTCGAGCGGTGCGGATCGAACCAGCCAAAGCCACGGCTGGGTTGCCGGCAGACAGCACAGAGCGTTCCACGCGGATGCCAAAGCCGCCGCCGGTCCTCGGCCGTGATGATGGTGACGGATGTCATGGGTCATGCCGCCCTCCGTTCGGGGCTGGCCGCGCTGTCGATCAACTGGCGGATGGCGCGCTTGTTGAAGCCGAAAGTCATCAGCGCGGAGGCGCGGTAGCGCGTCAGGCCGAAGTCATGGCGGCACTCGGGGGCCAAGTATTGCAGCTGCTTTTCGGTCGGCGGCTGGCGCAGCCAGGAACGCGTCTTGAAGGCGCTTTCGTCGGTTTCGTGGGTGTTCAGCCAGTCATCAGCCTGCGCGAGGCAGACGGTGCGTTCGCCGACACCCAGCAGGTGCGGGCGTTCGCCCTTGCCGCCGCCCACGGCGTACCAGACCCCATCGAGCCAGAAGATGCCGCCCCAGGCTGCGAAGCCCGTGGCCATCAGCGCGTCGTCCGTGCCGTAGAGGTCGACCCATGCGAAGCTGGACCGCTTCAGCAGGTCGATCTCGGTCATCATGAAGCCCGAGAGCGGCGCGGCGGCCCCGCCTTCGCCCGCATCCAGATCCTCGCGCGGGAACGCCTCGCCGCAGAGCGGACATTCGGTAGCGGCCAGCGGAATATCGGCGCTGCAGCCGGGGCAGGATTTCGTCGCGGTGTCACCAGCCTCGGTCTTGCCGTCGAGATCTACATCCTGTTCCAGCGTGCCGTGGATCAGGCTCGACGTCCCGAAGTCCAGCACGATGCAGTCGGTCTTGACGATGCCGGGGTGCTCTTCTGGATCCACGATGCGCAGGCCGCGCCCGACCATCTGGATCATGGTGGACTTGTAGGAACTGGGGCGCAGCAGCACGACGCAGGAGGTGGGCGGGTGATCCCAGCCCTCGGTCAGCACCGCCACATTAACGATGACGCGGATGCCGCCCGCTGCATAGTCGGCAAGGATGGCCTTGCGGGTGTCGGACGCCAGATCGCCGTGGATCAGCGCCGCCGTGATCCCTGCCGCGCGGAAGGCTTCGGTGACATGTTCGGCATGGGCGACGGTGGAACAGAAGATGACGGTCTGGCGGTCGCCCGCCTTTTCCTTCCAGTGGCGGATCACCTCATCGGTGACGGGCGCGCGGTCCATGATGCCCGCCACTTCGGCCATGTCGAAATCCGACAGGGTCTTGCGGACAGACCGCAACTCGTCCTGCACGCCCACATCGATGACAAAGGTCCGGGGTGGCACAAGGTGGCCCGAAGCGATCAACTCGCCCAGACGCACCTGGTCAGCCACGTTGTCGAAAACCTCGCGCAGCCCCTTCTTGTCGCCCCGGTTCGGCGTCGCCGTGACCCCGAAGATGCGGGCATCGGGATTGGCATCGCGCACCCGATCAATGATGCGGCGGTAGCTGTCGGCCACCGCGTGATGCGCTTCGTCGATCACCAGCAGATCAAGGCGCGGCATGTCGGCCAGGTTCGAAGCCCGGGCCAGCGTCGGCACCATGGCGAAGGCGACCTGACCGCCCCAGGATTTCTCGGTGGCGTCGATCACCGAGGTGGAAATCCCTGGCACCACCCGCTGGAACTTTGCCCGGTTCTGGGCGGTCAACTCGTCACGATGCGCCAGCACGCAGGCCTTGGCTCCATCGCCGATCATCTCGCCGGTGACCGCTGACAGCATGATGGTCTTGCCCGCGCCAGTGGGTGCCACGCCCAGCGTGTTGCCGCGGGAGGCGAGCGCAGCCACACTGCGCTCGACGAAGGTCTTCTGGCGGGGGCGCAGGCGCATGGCCGATCCCCCTTACTGCGCCCAGCTCGGCCGACCGGCAGTGCCGGGGGCGGAGGCGGGCTGGCTGGGACGGGCGGCGGGGGTGGTCTGCTGCGGGGCATAGCCCTGCGGGGTGGCGGTGCCGATCGGCAGGGCAACCGTCCCCATCAGGGCGGCATAGTCGCGGTGGTCCGGCGTGACCGCGCCCCGCACCTCGTTCTTGTCGTCACCATTGGTGTCCTGGCCAATGTCGATCCGGGCCACGAACTCCAGCCCGTCCAGATCGCCGAACCCGTTGATGCGGCGACGGGCCTGCGCTTCGGGCGAGTTGTCCTTGTCGGAAATGCCGCGCGCCGAGTTCAGGATGCCGCGGATCAGGCTGCGGCCCATGTTGGCCCAATCCGGACCCTTGGGGCTGTAGAGGCCGATCAGCGACCAGATCTTGCGGCGCGCATAGGGCCCGTCGACGACCGTGTATTCGGCGTCGAGGTAGACCGCACCGGTCGCGGCGCGCTTGGCGAAACCGCCAGTCCAGCCCTGCGAGGGATCATCGAAGCCGCCGGGACGGATGGTAAGCCGCACCTTGGCCAGCGTGCCCTTCGGGATGACGTTGGAGTTGGATTGGGCAGAGTTGAAGTCGTTCCAGATGCCGGACATGGCATGGGTCCTTTCAGTGGGAGGTCAGGACGCGCAGCGGCGTCAAACGGGAAAAGCCATCGCGGGGACCGGATCGGGACATCGGGCGTGGCGAGATGTGATCAGCCATTGACCGGCACCTCCGCAGCGGCAGGCTCGGCTGACGTGACGGCCGGATAATTCAGGCGTTCCAGTGCCGGGCGGATCGGGCTCTGGATCTTGGCCATCAGCCGCCCGAGGTGGGGTTCCTCGACCATGGCCAGACGCCCCGAACGATCCTTGGCCGGGTAACCCCAGGGGTTCAGCGTCTGACAGACGAAGGTGCGCTGGGGTTGGCCATTTGCATCGGCGATGTCGGCCATGGTGATGACCTGATCGACGATCCCCGGCAGCTCCAAGCCGGTCTTGCTGCCATCGATCTGCGGCTGGAAGACCTTGCGATTGAAATCGTCCAGCTTCTCGTCAAGGATGCCCACGAACCAGACATGCTTGCCGCGTGCATGCTGCAGGTGGGTCAACCACCCGATCATCTCGCGGCCATGGAGCCCGTAAGCACCCCGGATGTCCGGTTTGCCGGTCTTGTCCGAGAAGGCTTCGGGTTGACCCCGGCACCACTGAAAGCAGAGCCGACCGGCCACGGTGATGCTGTCGATGAAGACCGTCTCGTAACGGTCCACCACCGCCGGATCGCCGAACCGCCCGCAGACTTCGTCGAAATGCGCCTGGCTGTAGGGCTGGTCCTCCCGCAGCGCCGGGTTCGGCCCGCCGATGAACACGGCGAAGTCGCGGCATTCCTTCCAAGTGCGGGGCCGCAGCGTGTCGCCATCCCAGCCCTCGACCGCCAGATCCCCGGCTTCGAGATCCATGAACAAGGTGGTCGAGGCGTTCAGCGTCCACAGCAGGCTGGTCTTGCCGATGCCCGACCGGCCGAAGATGCAGCCCTTGATGCCTTTGCGCTGCGCCAGCCGTTCGTCGGCGCTGATGATCGGGAGGGCCATCAGGGCTTCTCCCGCTTCAGGGCAGCGGCGGCGGCACGGTCAGACCCGATGGCACCTGCTTCACGAGCAAGATTATGGAGGCGCTTCAGTGCGGATGCCCGTCCGAGGGCTGCCGAGCTTTCCCGTTCCGCCGCGACGATCGCAAAGGCGATGTCGTCGACGGTCGCCTCCATCACGGGCAGCGGCTCCCTCGCGGGCTCGCTCGGATGCTTCGGAAAACTCATGGTTTCCGGCAGTTCGTCGAGGGCGTAGTGCGACTTGCGAAGACGGGTGATGTCGTCCGGTTGGTCCGGCATGTCAGTTCTCCATGGGATGAGGTGATTGAAGAGGCGCATCAGGTGGCCTCCGGGGTGTCGGGAACCGGATCGCTGACGAAGATCGCCAGCAGCGGCGTGCCGTCGGCATGGGCGCCGGCGTCCTCGATCTGATAGTTGCGGTGCGCCTCGAAGACCTCGGTCAGTTCCCAGCGCCGGTAGAGGCCGGGGATGCGCTTGAGGTCCGTGGGCGAAAGGTCGGCAATGCTGTTCATGCGTGTCGGCTTTCGGTTGGAGGAAGACGCGCGGTGGCGTCTGAATGTGAAAAGCCACCGCGCTGCCGGGATCGGGACATCGGGGTCAGTGGATTTTCTGAAGGGCGTCGCGCAGCCGCTGGGTGGCGCGCTGGTAGCGCTTGCGCGCCGCCGCTTCGGACAGGCCAAGTTCGATGCCAGCTTCGGCTTGGCTGAAACCCTCGACCGCCACGCGGATCACCAGGATTGCATCGGCACCCACCAGCAGCCGAAGATCGCGAAGCAGTTGCGCCTCGGTTACCGCCGCGTCGGCAGAACCATCATCGGCAGCAACCTCGTCAGGTTCGGTTTCGCTGCGCAGGTTCTGGCGGCCAGCCTCCCGCTGATGGGCGCGCAGGATATCCCGCTCGACGTTGCGCAGGATCGTGGCCGCGATCCAGTTGACCCGTTGCAGGTCCAGACCACGAATTGCTTCAGTGGTGCGGCTAAGGATGTCGGCGGCGATTTCATCGCTGGTGCCGACCTTACGCCAGATGCAACGGCGGCGGATGGCGTCGAGACCGGGCCAGAGCGCCAACAACATCAGGGTAAGGGCGCAATCGCCCTTGTGCCCATCGGAATGCGCAGCGCGGGCAAGGGCGGCGAGGATCAGGTTCTTCTGATCCGGGCTGCCCGCTTTCTGATGCAGCGCATCCAGCAAAGCGGCAGGATCGCGGAACGGCACAACCGGCCCCTGATCGCGCCGGATGGCATCGAAGCTGCGCTGAAAGTTGAGGGTGGAAGCGGAATGCATGATTTGATCACGGATCTCGTGCCATGCGAAAGACATTGGACGCCTGCCTTACGGCCAGGCGTCCAGCGCCTTCTCGTGGCCAGGTCAGGACGTCGCGCGTCTCTGCGATTTCAGGGGGTTGGTGGTCGTGGGTCGCGTCAGTCGGTGGGGCTGGACGCCTGATTCAGCGTCCCGCAGCCGCGGCACGTCGCCTGGACGGGGAAGCCCACGAAATACTCGTGCCCTCGCGCAAAACGCAGGTGCATGCGGCCGTCCCGGCAAACGCCGAGCAGCTTGTCACAGCGCGTGCAGCGCCATTCCGGGTTCAGTGTGGTGGGCTTGGGTTTCGCGCCGGTCGGCCAGCTCGACGAGGCGGCTTGGCGCGAGGGGAAGGGAGTCGGCATGGAAGTGCTCCTCTGTGAGTGGAGCACCCCAATTGCATCAGGGAATCATCAACCGACGACCGGCCGAAACATCAATGGAGCATCAATCAAGCTCGGACGGGGACGAATTTAAGTGCTCAGAGCCCAGAATTTTCGCCGAAGGTTTCGGACGTAGGTGTCTTTGATCGCATCCCATCGTGTTCCGAAAAGTTGCCCAACCGACTTTGAGCTACTGTTACCAAGCAACGCGGAGGTCTCGACGCCGACCCCACCACGATGGTGGTCTTCAACCAGAAGACGGATGCAGTTTTGCTGATGTTCGCCATCTACTGGAAGATGCGGCTTGCCAGGCACTTTGAGGATGAGTTGCTTTCCAGGCCCCGGTTCCAAACTCACCTTTTCGGCCCCAAGCGCAGCAGCAAGGCCGGTCCGGAAGGCTGCCTCAACGTCACTCGCAGTCAGGACATTGCCAGTTGTCGGGAGAGTCCCGCTTCGCACTATCGGGATCACCACGTGGGGACCGATGTGTTCCCAGCCAATTTCCTTGCCAGTGAAGACGATTCCGGGGAGCGTCGATACGTCCTGGCGGAATTTGCCGTCTGCCTGCATGTAGCGGTTCGTGTCAGAGAGCCCGCGGCAAAGGTAGCAGGGGACACTTTGGTCACCGAACCTTGCCGATCCGATCTTTACGAAGTCTCGGTCAGATTGGGCTCGCGGTCGATCATCGATCAATCCTTGCAGCGCATCGACCAAGCGTTGCTCAAGCCAACCATGCTTGACCTGGTAGACGACCCGACTGTCTTGGGAAGGGGGGTCCTGTTCCGCGTCGATATCTTCAATCAGTATCGGCTCGGCCGAATGTCGAACCAGTAGTCCAGCTTGGACTAGGCGTGTCGGGTCAACGCCGCGCTTCTCAAAAAATTGAGCGGATATTTTGTCTTCACCCAAATCAAACAGTTCCGCGAGAATCGGCAGCAGGGCATTAATCTCACTATGATCCAGATCCCGAAAGGGCTGCATCACGCCCCAATGCGAAAGAAGCGCTCTCCCAAGTCGTCGCAACTCGGAATCGACGTTCGCACTCAAATTGCAGCGATTCCGATCTGATATTGCGAATTCCAACAGTTCGGCAACATCGTGACCGTCCCGAGTGAACTTGATTGAAAAAGCAATGCGGCTAACCCCGAGTGCTCGCCGCAATATGCGTTTGTGGCCGATTGTCTGTTCAAGAAACTGCGAAATATCATCTCGGAAGGGGACGCGCAGTTTTAGGCGGCGCTCCCACTGCCCGACACGGAGCTCAATCTCTGTGACTGCAGCGCGCTCTATCAAAAAACCTGGCACTTCGGGGGCATCGAGCTCTAGCGATTGAAGAAATCTGGATGTGTCATAGTTTGCCCATGTCAGTGGCTTGTTCGAGATATCGTGCTTTAGCGCCACTTTTGCAAAGGTCTCGGACACAGCACTGCGAACTTCAGCTGTTTGCGCGCATACCTCCAGCCTTTGGCTGCTTGGGGTAAAGATCAGGACAACCTCATCCTGTGGCAGGAAATAGTGAAGCCGACGACTGCCATCATCAGGGTGCTCAGCAACGCTCGACTGTCGCCCGCCATGTCGAACGATTGCCATTACTGATGCTGGGTAGTCTTTGTTTTTGGGCAGGTCGATAACGCTGATTCCACATCGTTTTGACAGCTTCAGCTTCTTCTGGATGGCCGTGAGCAATTCAACTTCGGGCACGTCGTCTCCGACAAAGCCGAAGTTTTCTTCCAACGGGACATCCAGCGCGCTGAAGGCGTGCTCAGCCTTTCGCCACTCACGCGCATTGCGAAAGGCGACACAATCGTCAAATGCCTTTCGATGCATAACGTGCAGCCAAATCGCACGACAGACATCGTCTGGCTGCGACTGCCACGTTTCAAATTCCTCGTTGGATAAATGGCGTTTCAGGACCGGTGGACATGAGTCTGGGCCCTTTCCCTCTGCTAGCAGATAAATCCGCTGGCTCTCAGTCTCAATCGGCTGAAGATCTTCCAATGATAACTTTGAAAGATCTGCGGCAAAAACACTCCGCAGGCTCTCTTCGTCGTGGTCTTCGATGCTACTTAACGACGCCGAAACAACGGCAAAGTTCTCGTCCGGCTGTTGCAAGTACAACTGGAGATGCTCGGTGCTGGCGTTATCCAGGACGTATGTCAGGGACCGGCCCATACGTTTCGACTGACGCGCCATCTCACCTCCCGTAATGATTGTTAAATACTGAACCAGATCAACTTCCGTGAAGTTTTAGGCGGCTGCAATCAGATTCTTGCGGAGACAACGCCCGACGTGTCCCACGGGGGCATCCGGGGTGGCTTTAGTCTTGTGTATGCTCCCACTAGGTCGACGATGAAACGCCCCAATCCCACACCGCCAACCCAGATGACCCCGGCCCAGCGCCGCGCCGAACTTTGCGGCCTGTTGGCGCTTGGCCTGATCCGGCTGCGAATGCGGGAACGGGGCGAAGTCTCTGACCGGACTGTAGAAAGTTGCCTACACTGTCCGCCCGACCAATGCCTTCATGCAACTCCAACACACCGGAGAGACGCATGACGAAACCCGATCCAATCCCCGCGCGCCTGGCTGCGCTGAAGACCACATCGACGCCTGACCTGAAGGCGCAGTGGCGCCACCTGTTCGAAACCGAACCGCCGCCTTTCAACCGCCGCTACCTTGAATCACGTCTGGCCTATCGCATCCAGGAACTGGCCTATGGCGGGCTGAAGCCAGAAACCCTAAAGTGTCTGGAAGCCTTGGGCGAACAGCTTGACGGCGGGAATATCACCATACGCCGCATCCGCGCTGATCGCGACCGTCCCATCACCGGCACCCGGTTGCTGCGCGAATGGCAGGGCGTCGAACAGATCGTCACGGTCACGCAAGGTGGCTTCGAATGGCAGGGGCGGCCATACCAGTCGCTTTCTGCCATCGCGCGCGCCATTACCGGCACGCGCTGGAACGGCTGGGTCTTCTTCGGGCTGAAAAACCATCGGAGGACCGCATGAACAAACCTGTCGTCCGCAAGCTGCGCTGCGCGGTCTACACCCGGAAATCTTCCGAGGAAGGGCTGGAGCAGGAATTCAATAGCCTGCACGCCCAGCGCGAGGCCTGCGAATCCTACATCGCCAGCCAACGGTCGGAAGGCTGGGTGCTGGTGCGCGATCGGTACGACGACGGCGGCATCTCGGGTGGCACGCTGGAACGCCCCGGCCTGAAACGGCTGCTGGCCGATATCGAGGATGGGCTGGTTGACGTTGTGGTCGTCTACAAGATCGACCGCCTTTCGCGCTCGCTGATGGATTTTTCCAAGCTGGTTGAGGTGTTCGACCGGAACAGCGTGACCTTTGTGAGCGTCACCCAGTCGTTCAACACCACCACCTCTATGGGGCGGCTGACCCTCAACATCCTACTGTCGTTCGCCCAGTTCGAGCGCGAGGTGACGGCCGAACGCATCAGGGACAAGGTCCGCGCCAGCCGGATGAAGGGCATGTGGATGGGCGGCTGTCCCCCGTTAGGCTACGAGGTGAAGGCCCGGAAGCTGGTTGAGAATTCCGCAGATGCCGCGCATGTGCGCTGGGTCTTCGCACGTTTCATCGAGATCGGCTCGGGCACGGAACTGGCGCGAGAGCTGGCCGAGCGGGGCGTCACCACCAGCCGGGGCCACCGCATCGACAAGAAGTTCATCTACCGGATGCTGAACAACCGGGTCTACATCGGCGAGGCCGTTCACAAGGGCACAAGCTATCCCGGCGAACATGCGCCAATCATCGACAGGGAGATGTGGGACCAGGTTCACGCCATCCTGACGGAAAGCCCGCGCCAGCGCGCAGCTCGAACCCGCGCCGACACGCCTGCATTGCTGCGGGGATTGCTTTACGGCCCAGATGGCGCGGCCTTCTCACCGACCCACACCCGCAAGGGCGGGCGGCTGTACCGCTACTACGTCAGCCAGACGGTGCTGAAGCATGGTGCCGGATCGTGCCCCGTGGGCCGCGTGCCCGCTGGCGAGATCGAGGCTGCCGTCATTGACCAGATGCGCATCGTGTTTCGACAACCCGAAATCGTCGCGTGCACTTGGAAGTCGGCCCGTGAGAAAGATGTGGGGATCAATGAGGCTGAGTCCCACGCAGCCCTGACCCGGCTTGATCCGCTGTGGGACGAGTTGTTCCCTGTCGAACAGGCCCGCATCGTGACGCTGCTGGTCGACCGAGTCGACATCGGAATCGAAGGATTGAACGTGCGATTGCGCGTGGACGGACTGGCTAGGCTGGCGCGCGAAATGCGACCAGAAGTGGGAGAAGCTGCATGACGCGGACGAAGCCGATTTCCGATACGATCAGCGTGCACGTGCCGTTCCGCTTTGTAAAGCGCGGCGGCCGAACAGAGATAGTCATCCCAACCAACAGTACGCCTACACGAAAATCGGACGGCACTCTGGTCAAAGCGCTGGCGAGGGCATTTCGCTGGAAGAGACTACTCGACGACGGGGTGTTCACTTCGATCACAGAGATCGCCGAGAACGAGAAGCTGTCTTTCACCTACATTTCCCGGGTTCTTCGACTAAGCACGCTGGCACCCGACATCGTCGAAGCAATTGTGGATGGCGATCAGCCAAGATCGTTGATGTTGGCTGAACTGCTCGATGGGGTTCCCCCATGTTGGACGGACCAAAGATCCCGCTGGTCCGACGATGCCAAGAACTCGGCGGGCCCTGTCGAATAGCCTGGCAATCCAACTATTGCCAAATATCTGCGGCCCGAGTGGAAAAAGCACGTCTTGCGTCCACATCGGACACGAATTCGGTCCACAAGGCCGTCCCAATCTTTCGCTTGCAGAAAGCTCCAGTCATGGCGAGAAAGCCGCGCAGCACGATTGCCAGATCGTCAGCAAAGCCAGTCAGGTACGTTTCGGTATTTGCCCCATACGCGAGAAAGAGCGCTTCCCGGTAATTGGCTTTGCCGCGATACCTCGATGCCTGATGAACAAAACCGACGCTCTTCTTGTTCAATCGACTGTCTCGCAATGCCCTTGCATCCTTGGATCGAAAATCCTTGACGTTCAACGCCTTGAAATCTGCCGTCTTCATCAAGTCCTCTCTGACACGCCAGACATGCCAACTCGCGGTCCCAGAAAGGTATTCGGCAGCCGCGCCCAATGCATCCGAAGCTGTCGTCGGCTTGGAGAGGAGCTTTCCAGTGCTGCCACTCTTGTAAGCATCGATTTCTGGCCTGTAGACACTTTCTACCAAGCTGCTGACGCGCCAGTCGAACGGCATCATTGCCAGTCCGCGAGCCGCAATATCACTGTCCCACAACCTTGCTGTTCCGGCATGATCCTCTTGGAAGGAACCAGATTGCGCTGCCGTCATCGCGCTGGCAGCATTGGCGACGCCGTAATACCACGCGAGGATACCGACCCGCGCATAGTCAGATGCTTTCGATCCGGACCGAAACTGCTCCAAAGCGGATAAATGGTGTAGCCCAAGAAGAAGCTGCTCCATGACCGTGTTTTCGACAAGCACGTCCATCGTCCGCTTGCCTTGCTTGTTGTAGAACGCTTCGGCGCTGGCGAAATTGATCCCTTGGTCCTCGACCAGAATCCGCAGCGCATGCATCCAGTTGACGGTCGATGGAAGCGCAAACTGCGGATCGGGCTTGCCGCCCGGTTCATTGATTGTCCCTTGCTTGATAATTCGGTCGTAAAGCATGACTATCCCGGTCCTGTGAGCTTGGTCGCCCCGTGCAGAGGATTCGGGCGTGCAAACGCGACTTTCGCGCGATAGGGTCATGGAAAACAAGCCATTTTACGTATTGGTGAGCCACCCATGTCCGACAGTCTGACCAACCTGATCCTGTCCCTGACCCCCGAAGATGGCTCGACCATTGGTAACGGGGCCATGATGGCGCTTCTGCGTGAACAGGTTTCCGGTCTGACGGACGACGACTACGCGGCTGCCCGCGATGCGCTGGTGGATGAAGGTCTGCTTGGGCGCGGCAAGGGGCGTGGCGGGTCGATCTATCGAATCATCGGTGACGACGAGGATGATGCGGAAGATACCGAGGATGATTTCGAACTGACCGCACCGGAGGAAACGGTACCCCGGACGCGCAAGGCGAAAGCGGCTGGCGCGCGGGCCGCCCCGCGCAAATCTGGTGAGCCGGTGCAAGTGGTATCCTACCGCCATGGCGAGACGCGGGTGAACAACCCCGAAGTGGGGATGGTGCATGCGGGCACCGATCCGGACGGGGTGAAAACCATTTATGCCTATGACCCGCATCTGGACCCGGTTCTGAACTTCGACTCTGCCCGTGCCGGCGTGGAGAAACTGATCGACGACGCGTTGGCCAGCGGCGACGCGCAGGCGATGAAGGACGCGCTGCTGGAACTGAAGCGGATGCAGGCCCCTTACCTGACTTGGACCGGCAAGGCGGAACGTACGTCGTTTCAGGTGGATACCGTGTCGCTGCATGTGCATGAACGGGTGGACCCGGCGACGATCCTTGCGGCGGCGGCGCGGCGGTTGAAGGGCAAGGATGCGCCCGCCCAGTGGCGGCAGCCTGATCTCTTCGCGGCCCCGTTCGAAAACCTGCCGCTGCGCCAGGCGCTGGATTTCTACCACCATGAAAAGGGCTGGTCGAACCGCCTGGTGTCGGGCGACAGCCTGCTGGTGATGAACTCGCTGCTGACCAAGGAGAGCATGGGCGGCAAGGTGCAGATGATTTACATCGACCCGCCCTATGGCATCAAATATGGGTCGAACTTTCAGCCCTTCACCAACAAGCGTGACGTGAAGGACAGGTCAGACGAGGATCTGACGCAGGAACCCGAGATGATCAAGGCGTTCCGCGACACCTGGGAACTGGGCATCCATTCCTACCTGACCTATCTGCGCGACCGACTGGTGCTGGCGCGGGAACTGCTGACCGAGAGCGGGTCGGTGTTCGTGCAGATTGGGGATGAAAACCTGCATCATGTGCGTGAAATGCTGGACGAGTTGTTCGGCCCCGAAAACTTCGTTTCAGTCATAACATTTGTCAAAACGAGCAGTTCCACGAATGATGATCTTTCCAACGTGGCAGACTACATCGTCTGGTTCGCAAAAGACTTCAAAGGCGGAAAGTTCAAATATCGCCCGCTTTACAACTTGAAAGAGGCAGGGCTAGCAGGGGGCACAAACTACAATCGCGTAAGGCATCCGATCGCGGGGGCGGTCAGTATCTCGACAAAAATTGATGGGAAGCCAGCTTCGGAAGCAGTTGGCGCAATGATCTACAGCCTTGACAACCTGACAAGCCAAGGTGCTGGGCGTGAAAAAGGTGAGGGCGCAGCTTCATGGTTTCCGGTCGAGCAAGAGGGCGAAGTTTTTAAGCCCTCGATGCAAGTTCGGTGGAAGACCAATGAGGACGGCATGGCCCGTCTCCAGAAAGCAAAGAGGGTTGAAAGCACGGCAAGCCGAGTAGGTTATGTGCGCTACCTCGACGATTTTCCAGTTTTCCCTTTCACGAACAATTGGACGGACGTCGGCGCAAGTTTCATGGCCGACAAAATCTATGTTGTCCAAACGGTGCAGAAAGTTCTCGAACGCTGCCTCCTGATGACAACCGACCCCGGCGACCTCGTGCTCGACCCCACCTGCGGCTCTGGCACCACCGCCTTTGTCGCCGAGAAATGGGGGCGGCGCTGGATCACCTGCGACACCTCCCGTGTGGCGATCACCTTGGCGAAACAGCGGCTGATGACCGCCAGCTTTGACTATTTCGCCCTGCGCTATCCGCACGAGGGGCTCAAGGGCGGCTTCGACTATGAACCCAGATCACCCCGCCATGTGCCTCGACGATCTGTTTCGAGATCGCAAGGCCAAGCCCGGAATGGTTGCCAAACTGCTTGACCGGACGCTCGGAATAGAAGCGCTTGAAGATCTTGGTCAGGG
>Ga0172368_10001300_pt1 | contig 34637 bp, 40 predicted proteins | sample Lak11m_FD_114540 | JGI IMG/M metagenome (GOLD analysis project Ga0172368, IMG submission 114540) | Freshwater microbial communities from Kabuno Bay, South-Kivu, Congo - kab_022012_11m | ecosystem: Environmental > Aquatic > Freshwater > Lake | place: Democratic Republic of the Congo: South-Kivu... | reverse complement strand
GATAAAGAAATAGGCCTTGCCAATAAAAAAGGTGTAAGTCCAAATGAAATAAAGGTTGCCCTGGATGGCCTGGCAGTAGTAGTAAATCCTGCGAATCCCGTGGATAAACTCACATTAGATCAGCTTGCAGGTATTTTTACAGGCAGGATATCTAATTGGAAAGATGTCGGTGGAAAAGATGAAAAAATAGTAGTACTTTCCAGAGAAGTTAATTCCGGAACGCACGTTTATTTTAAAGAGCATGTATTAAGAAAAAACGATCTTAATAACAAAGAAGAGTTTGCGCCCGAAGCTTTAATGCTTTCATCGTCCCAGGCTATTGCCGATGAAGTGGCCGGAAATTCTAGCGCTATAGGTTATTACGGCATGGGGTATATTTCAGCCAAGCAAAAACCCGTAGCCATAGCTAAAAATGAAACATCTGAATATGTAGAACCCGTAATAGAGAATGTTATAAATAATAAATATCCTATATCAAGGCCATTATTCCTTTATACAAATGGTTCGCCCGAAGGCCTGATTCAGAAGTTTGTAGATTTCGTACTTTCAGAAGAAGGCCAGAAAATAGTTTTAGCCACAGATTTTGTCCCTGTTAAAAAGTAAAGTATATGCGGAAATTTAAAGAGTTTATAATAGAAAAGCTTATTCTTATATGCGGGATAGCGTCTATATTTTTTGTAGTGCTGATTTTTTTATTTCTCTTGAAAGAAGGGCTTGCGGTATTTAATATAGTAAGCCCTTTTCAATTTTTATTCGGCAAAAGCTGGTATCCTATCTCAGACCCGCCGCAGCTGGGAATACTTCCTCTTATATTGGGCTCGCTTCTTGTTACCCTCGGCGCAGCTATTATTTCTATCCCGATAGGCGTGGGATGCGCTATATATATAGCAGAAGTAGCTCCTTTAAAAATAAAAGAGATCCTGAAAGCAGGCATAGAACTATTAGCTGCCATACCTAGCGTTGTCCTGGGTTTTATAGGAATGGTAACGCTTGTGCCTTTAGTTAAAAATATCTTTCACCTGCCTACAGGCTTAACCGCTTTATCAGGTTCTATAATGCTTGCTTTTATGGCCATGCCTACGATAGTTTCTATTGCAGAGGATGCGCTTTACTCAGTGCCGAAAAATTATAAAGAAGGGGCTTTTGCGCTGGGAGCGACGCATTGGCAGACTATATATAGGGTCATGCTGCCTGCGGCTTCGAGCGGTATACTGGCTGCAGTCATGCTAGGCATCGGAAGGGTGATAGGAGAGACAATGGCTGTTATGATGATAACAGGAAATGCGGCTGTTATGCCGCAGAGTATCCTTGTTCCGGTCAGGACTCTTACAGCTACAATCGCGGCTGAGATGGGAGAGGCGGTTGTAGGAGGCGAGCATTACTTTGCACTTTTTGCAATAGGCATAGTTTTATTTATTATAAGTTTCGCGATTAATGTTACAGCGGATTTATTTTTACATAAAAGAAAATAATAAAATTTACCAATCCCGATCGCCGATCGGGTAAAGGTTGTAATAGATGAAAAATTCTCATAAAACCCAGAAAATAGCTTTTTTCTTTTTATTCCTGGCAACGCTTTTGATAGTGGTGCCGGTAGGGTTAATTGTGGCCATAATTATTCAAAAAGGGTTTCCTGCCATAAGCTGGCAATTTCTTTCTGATATACCCAGACAGGGGATGCGTGCCGGAGGCATCTTCCCGGCGATTATAGGCACAATTTATCTGGTAACAGGCGCAATAATATTTGCCTTGCCTATAGGGCTTTTAGCAGCAATATATTTAAGCGAATATTCAAAAGACAATTTATTAAATCGTCTTATAAAACTTGCTATTGTTAATCTTGCAGGCGTGCCTTCTGTAGTTTATGGCCTGTTTGGTCTGGCGCTTTTTGTCGTATTTTTTAAATTCGGGGCGTCTATTATTTCCGGTTCGCTTACTTTAGGCATTATGATATTGCCTATAATCATAACTGCTTCACGGGAAGCATTAGAAAGCGTTCCGTATTCTTTTCGGGAAGTAAGCTTGTCATTAGGCGTAAGCAAATGGCAGACAATAAGGCATATTGTCCTGCCAAATGCAATACCCGGAATTTTAACAGGCACTATTTTAGGCCTGGGAAGGGCTGCAGGAGAAACAGCCCCGATCCTATTCACAGTAGCTGCATTTTATTTACCGCAGCTTCCCGGATCTATTTTTGATCAGGCAATGGCGTTGCCATATCACTTGTATGTTATCTCAACGCAGGTCCCCAATGTAGATGAAAAAATAAGGTACGGAACAGCACTTGTTTTAATGGCGCTTGTTTTATTTATGAATCTGGTAGCTATTATTATTCGTTATAAAATTAGGAAAAATAAGAAATGGTAAAATTTAAAATAAAGAATCTTTATGTTAATTTTGGTAAAACCAATGTCTTAAGGCAGGTAAATATGGACGTGCAGCCAAATGAGATATTGAGTATTATTGGGCCTTCTAACAGCGGTAAGACAACTTTTTTGAGAATGCTGAACCGCTTGAACGAGCTTAATTCTAATTTTAGGATGAACGGAGAGGTTGAGTTTGACGGTAAAGACATAAACAAGATTGATGTCGAACTTTTGCGCAGAAAAATAGGCATGGTTTTTGCCTTGCCCTTGCCTTTGCCTTTATCTATATTTGAGAATGTTGCTTATGGCGTAAAAATGCACGGGCTTGCGAATAAAAAAAGGATTGCGGAAAAAGTAGAAGAGGCCCTGAAACAAGGATATCTCTGGGACGAGGTCAAAGACAGGCTGGCTGAATCTGCTTTTAAATTATCAGGAGGGCAGCAGCAGCGCTTATGTATTGCAAGGACTCTGGCAGTAGAGCCGGATGTTATTTTATTTGACGAGCCTTGTTCCGGCTTAGATCCTATTTCTACGGCAAAAGTTGAAGACGCTATGGTAAAATTAAAAGAAAAATACACCATAGTTCTCGTAACAAACAATGTAAAGCAGGCAGCCAGAGTGGGAGACATGACAGCTTTTTTCTTAAGTGGAGAGCTTATAGAATTAGATAAGACAGAAAAGATTTTCACTGTACCGCAGGATAAGCGTACAGATGGTTATATAAGAGGAAAATTCGGTTAATGGCAAAGATATCAACAGAAAAACTTAACCTATGGTATGGCGATTTTCACGCGTTAGAGGATATAAACGCGAATTTCGAACCCAATAGAATTACCGCTATTATTGGGCCTTCAGGCTGCGGAAAATCTACAATGCTGCGCGTTTTTAACCGTATGAATGATTTGATAGAAAACGTTAAAACAAGCGGCAAGGTTTTGGTGGACGGGATAGATATACTTGATTTAGATGTGGATTTAGTAAAACTCCGCAAAGACGTAGGCATGGTCTTCCAAAGGCCGAATCCGTTTCCGCTGTCTATTTACGAGAATATAGTTTTCGGGGAAAGGGTGCATTCGAACGACATAAAGAGAGATAAATTAGATGAGATAGTGGAGAAAAGTTTAAAAAGCGTTCTTTTGTGGGACGAGCTGAAAGATAGGCTGAAAGAATCTGCACTTAGATTGTCTTTGGAGCAGAAACAGCGTCTTTGTATAGCGCGTCTTATCGCGGTAAAGTCTGATGTATTGTTGATGGATGAACCTTGTTCTACGCTGGACCCGCAGGCAACGGCAAAAATAGAAGAGTTAATGCGTGAATTAAAAAATAATTATACTATAATAATAGTGACTCATAATATGCAGCAGGCGGCCAGGGTTTCAGACGATACAGGTTTTATGCTTCTTGGAGAACTTATAGAATTTGGAAGGACTCAGGATATATTTACTGCTCCGCGTGATAAACGCACGGAAGATTATATTACAGGCAGGTATGGATAAATAAACCGGGCAGAAAAACCGCGCAGGTTGCCGCAGGCAACCTGCGCGGTTGAAGTGGTCAGTAAATTATGAAAGGAGTAAGGCTATGGAAAGGCATTTTGACCAGGAGTTAAAAAGTTTAAATCAGGATATATTGAAAATGGGCGCTTTTGCAGAAGAAGCTATTTATAAGTCTGTGGAGGCGCTTAAGAATCGGAATAAAGAACTGGCTAAAAGCGTGATAAATAATGATAATAATATCGATCAGCTGGAGCTTTCTATAGATGAAAAATGCATAGATTTAATAGCGAGATACCAGCCTATGGCTAAAGACCTTCGTTTTATCACTACAGGTATGAAAATAAATGCTGAATTAGAAAGGATTGCTGATATTGCAGTAGATATAGCTCAGCGCACGCTTGAACTGGCAGACAAGCCACTTTTAAAACCCTTAGTCGACATACCCAAATTAACTACAATAGCTCAAAATATGGTAAAGACATCTATCGACGCGTTTGTAAAAGGGGATATAGAATTGGCTAAGAAGGTAATGTTATCTGATCCTGAAGCTGATAAACTAAGAAACTTGATACAGAAAGAATTGATAGAAGATTATATGGTCAAAGATCCTTCCAGCGCTCCAAGGGCTGTTCAATTGTTGTTAATCACACGTTTTTTGGAACGCATATGCGACCATACCACAAATATTGCCGAAGATGTTATATATATGGTGCAGGCAGAGGTCGTAAAACACCAGCAGGGGAAAATTACATAAACTTGACAAAAGTGATGTTGCAGGGATGTGCCAGAGAAAATGTCCCACCGGGGCCATAGTTGTTGCTAGAGAAGGTAAAACATGGAATATAGCAAGGCTAAGATGTATTGCATGAGGTTATTGCTTAGAGCGCTGCCCTGAAAAATGCCTCAAGATGAGCAATCTTTACACAGAGCCGATGCTTACAAAACGCGAGGATTTATACAAAAATGCATGAGTATCATATTGTAGAGGGCATAGTGAAACAGATACTGGAAAAAGCAAAGGCCTCCGGCGCTAAAAAGATAACCGGAGTTACGCTTGTGATGGGAGATCTTTCCGGGTTGCAGGAGGAGTCTATCAGGGTTTATTTTGATAACCTTGCCAAAGAAAACCTTCTTGAAGGCTCGAAGCTGATAGTAAAAACCGCAAAATCAAAACTAAAGTGCCAAGGCTGCGGCGCAATATTCGAACACGAAAAATCAAATTTTAACTGCCCAAAATGCTTTGGCCCGGGCATCCTGACAAATTCCGGAAAAGAATTCTACATCGACAACATAGAAATCGAATCATGATCTTGACATTCTGACAATGTAAGTTTTGTCAAGATTATGTTATAATAAAAGCATGAAAAATAGTTATCTGCAGGTTATTACGACTGTATCCGGGAAAAGCGATGCTGAAAAGATAGCAAGAGCCATTATAATCAAAAGGCTTGCCGCCTGTGTTCAGATAGGAGGGCCGATAGAAAGTATTTATCGCTGGAAGGGCAGGATTGAAACAGCAATAGAATGGGTATGTATAATCAAGACCAGAAAGAGTTTTTATAAAAAAGTAGAAAGAGCGATTAAAGAAAGCCATCCTTATGAAATTCCTGAAATTATAGCAGTTTCAATTGCCGGAGGCAGCAAAGATTATCTGAAATGGCTTTCTGATGAAACTGTAAAACAATATGGATAAGGTCAAGCTTGGTATCAGCAGCTGTCTTCTGGGAAACAGCGTCAGATATGATGGAAAGCATAAGTTGGACCATTATCTTATAGACACACTGGGAAAATTTGTGGAATGGGTGGGCGTGTGCCCTGAAGTTGAATGCGGGCTTGGCGTACCGAGAGAATCGATGCATTTAACAGGCTCGCCTGAATCGCCAAGGCTTGTGACTAAAAACTCCAATTTAGACTATACTCAAAAGATGCTTAAATGGGCCAAGAAAAGACTGGAGCAACTTGAAAAAGAAGAGTTGTGCGGGTTTGTATTTAAAAGCAATTCCCCGAGTTGTGGTTTAAACAGTGTGTTTTCCAGAAAAGGCACTGGTCTATTCGCAAAAGAATTTGTGAGCCATTTTAAACTTATGCCTGTTGAGGATGACGAGAGCCTGCGTGATAATAAGATAAAAGAAAATTTCATAAAGAGAATTCGTAAGAAATGAACGTTCCTTCCTACCCTTTATTCGAGCCGCTCAAAAAAGAACACAAACCATTATTTGATAATGCGTTTGAAAATTATCCTCCGGAAATTTCGGAATTTACATTTACGAATCTTTATTCATGGAGAATCGCGTATGATTTTCAGATTTCAATGCTTGGTGATTTGATTATTTTAAAAGCAGCTTCATCAGGCGCTAGGCACAGATTTTTCAGTCCTATTGGACAAGGCGATATAAAACAGGCAATCGTGGAGATACTCAATGACTCAAAAGGCATTTTTATAAGAATATCGGAGACCGTAAAGGATTTGTTCGATAATGACACTGGATTTATTATTGAAGGGGACAGGAATAACAGCGATTATTTATATAGAACAATCGACCTTATCTCATTGCAGGGCAGGAGATATGACGGTAAAAGAAATCTTATAAAAAGATTCAAAGGGGAACATGAATATAGATTTCTGGAACTTAACGCGTCTAATATTTCCAAGTGTCTTGAATTTGAGGAGAAATGGTGCTCTATAAAGGACTGCGACAGCGTAGAAGGTTTGAATAATGAAAGAAATGCTATAAAAGAAATGGTTTTGAATTTCTCAGAATTTAATCTTATAGCAGGGGCTCTTGAAATAAAAAACGCCATACTGGCCTTAGCTATCGCCGAGAGGTTGAATTTAAATACATTGGTCGTGCATGTTTTAAAAGCAGATTCTAATATGCCGGGATTATACCAGGTTATGATGAATGAGTTCCTTGAAAAGAATAGCGGCGCTTTTGAGTATGTGAATCTTGAACAGGATCTTGGTATAGGTGGCCTGAGAAAATCCAAAGAATCTTACCATCCTGTAAAAATGATCAATAAATATACTATAAGTTTGAAGGAATAATATTATGAAATTTTATGAGATAATAAAAGATAAAGGCATAAAGGTCGTTATTTTAGAGAGCTGGTCTGTGAGCTGGCCTATGACTATTATTATGTTTTTTGAATTTTTAATAGGGATTACCGATGTGTATATTGCTGGTAAATTTGGCAAAGAAGTCCAGGCAGCATACGGGCTTGCGTTCCAGCTATATTTTGTTTTTATTATTGCAGGTATGGCTCTTACAGTCGGGACCGCCTCGGTTCTTTCAAGGCTATTCACATCTGACAGGAAAAGAGAATTTTCTCTGGCAGTCAGCACATCTATTATTACAGCGGTTGTTACAGGGTCAATTGCAATGTTTCTGGGTATATTTTTTTCAAAATCTATAATACACCATCTTCGGACTCCGCAGGTCGTTAAAGATCTGGCCGCGCCTTTATTAATGATATATTCTCTTGGATTTATTTTTGATTATGTGCTTATGAATACAAATGCGGTTCTGCGCGCATGCGATATGATAAAAAAATCCCTTTTTGCAATGACTGTTGCGTGTATTTTGAATATAGCCTTGAATTTCATCCTGGTTTTTGGCACTTCTATGAGTTATAAGGGCATAGGCGCGGCAACTGTAATAAGTTTATTTGCAGGCTCTATTTTAAATTTTGGTTTTACCAGAAGGTTTATAACAAAAGGTTTTAATTTTTCAACTTTGATATTTAAAAAAATGCTGGATATCAGCTGGCCTGCGGCATTGCTGCAGGTTTTCTGGCAGCTTGGCACAATAGTGCTTTTTCTGATATTAAATATGCTTCCGGCCATGAATATAGAAATTATGGCAGCTTTTACCAATGGCCTGAAGATAGAATCTGCCATATTCCTTCCTGCTTTTGCTTTTAATATGGCAAATGCAGTGCTGGTCGGCAACGCGCTTGGCAAAAAAGAAAATGACCAGGCATTTAAAAAAGGCATAATAACAGCTATTACAGGCGTATTTATAGTTATTATATTGACTCTTATAGTGGTACTGAATGCAAAAATCATAACTCCGTTTCTTTCCAGGGACACTGTTGTTATAAATGAGACGCTTAGGTATATTTTTATTGCGCTTCTTTTCGAGCCTGTTATGGCATGGGGTGTTATACTTGGAGGAGGACTGAACGGCGCAGGAGATACAAAAGTTGTTATGGCTATTGTAGTCGGAAGCGTCTGGCTGATACGTATTCCATTAAGTTACCTTCTTGGAGTTTATTTTGGATTTGGAGCTCAAGGCATATGGTGGTCAATGAATATTTCTATAGCGTGCCAGTGTCTTTTAATGACAAAACGGTATTTCAGTAAATGCTGGGTACAATTTTCAGAACAGGTTATTTGAGCAATAAAATGCCGCAGGGACTATATATACATATTCCTTTTTGCAGACAGAAATGCCTGTATTGCGATTTTTACAGCGCTTTGTACGCTGAAGGCTTGGCAGGCCCTTATATCCAGGTAATCTTAAAACAGATACAAAGGTTGGATCAGGATTTTTCCAGTATTTATATAGGCGGAGGTACTCCTAGCGTATTGAGCCGGGATTTACTGAATAAATTATTAACCGGTTTGAAGAAATTTATAAAAAAAGATGCAGAATTTACAATAGAAGTAAATCCTGAAAGCGCAGATAAAGAAAAGCTTAAGCTTTTCTTTGACGGAGGCGTAAACCGCATTAGTATAGGTGTCCAGTCGTTTGACGATAAAAAGTTAAATTCTCTCGGCAGGATTCATAACGCGAAACAAGCGGTAGAAACAATAGAACTTTCAAAAAAAACAAGTTTTGATAATACCAGCATTGATATGATATTCGGGGTAAGCAAAGAAGATTTAAAAGCATGGAAGGCTGAGCTTGAAAAAGCGGCTGGATTTGGCATACAGCATATATCCTGCTATTCCCTGAGTTATGAAAAAGATACGCCCCTTTTCATAATGAGGGAGAAAAAAGAAGTTATGCCTGTTGACGACGAAGTTACATCGGAGATGTATCAATATGCTATGTCTTATCTGCCCGGCAAAGGCTTTGTTCATTACGAAGTCTCCAGCTTCAGTAAACCAGGTTTCGAGTGCAGGCATAATTTAAACTACTGGGATAATAATTCTTATGTAGGGCTGGGGCCTTCAGCTGTTTCGTATATAGGAGGCATAAGGTCAGAAAATGTAAAAGATGTCAAAGGGTATATCAACAGGTTTAGCAAAGGTATGAATCTTGCTATATCCAAGGAAGAATTGCCGCCTGTTCAGATGGCAAAGGAAAGCGCAAGCGTAAAGATAAGGACTAAAGAAGGTATTGGCTATGATTGGTTTAAGAATAAAACAGGGTTTGATTTTCTTGAACTGGAGAAATCTGTACTGGAAGCTCTTGCAGGACAGGGCCTGATAGAATATAATGAGAAAGGTATCAGGCTTACGGATAAAGGGTTTTTATTTGTTGATACGGTATCGTCAGCATTATTATAATAAACCGCGTCCCGATTGCAATCGGGACGATGGTTAAAGCAAACTATGTGATTGGGGAGGGGGGGAGGGGGGGTATGAAATCTTTTACAGAGTATATATGGATGAATACGGAAAATAGGTATGAGATCGTTAATATTACATCTCAGGTGGAAAACGCTTTAAGGAAAAGCGGTATAAAAGAGGGCCTATGCCTTGTGAATGCAATGCATATAACCGCAAGCGTGTTTATAAATGACAATGAAAGCGGTTTGCACGAAGATTTTCTTAAATGGGTGGAAAAGCTTGCGCCTTACGGCGTTGATAACTATAAGCATAATCTTACAGGCGAGGATAATGGCGACGCGCATCTTAAGAGAACTGTTATGGGAAGAGAAGTAGTTGTCGCTATTACAGCCGGAAAACTTGATTTCGGACCATGGGAAAAAATTTTCTATGGCGAATTTGACGGTCAAAGGAAGAAGAGAGTTCTTATAAAAGTTATAGGAGAATAATTATTGACATCGGAAATTGAAGATAGTAATATATTTTCAAAATATAAGGAGGTAGGATAATGAGAAAAATATTATTTTTAGCGTTATTACTATTTTCAGTATTTTGGGTTACGTATTTTGCTTTAGCTGAAGATAATGATGTTCCTGAATGGGTGAAGAGAACTGATTATGGTATAGCTGTTGAAACAGACCAGAAGCCGCGTATTTATGTTGAAACAGTCCAGCCGATTTACCAATCAGAAGATAAAGTGGATACATTTTTTACGCATGATAGAATTACAATGCTTGACGAGAGAAATACATATTCTACTGGTTTAGGATATAGAAAACTTATGAATGACGGAGAATTATTAGGCGGCATCAACACATTTTTTGATTACCAGACTCTTCATAAACACTATAGAACAGGCATAGGCCTTGAGGCAATTGCCAAAAAATGGGAATTCAGGACGAATTCTTATATCGCTTTTTCTCCCAAGAGGACTGTGGAAGAGACATCAAGTTATAGTACCTATGAAAAGGCAGTAGATGGTTTTGACGCGGAACTTGGCGCGCCTGTCCCGTATCTTCCCTGGCTAAAATTATTCGCGCAATATTACTATTATGACTATAAAAAATTCAAAGATATGGCAGGAAATAAATTAAGAGCCGAAGCGAAGCCTTTTAAATTTTTAATATTCAATCTGGAGAGTTATGATGATAACAAAGGTGATCGTGAATATGTGATGGACGCTCGTTTCAGCCTGGCGTTTGATAATTTTACTTTGAAAAGCCTGAAAGAGGCGTTTAAGCCGGATCAGGAAGCTTATCCTGATGTAGATTTGAAGGAACGCACATTAGACAGAGTAGAGAGGAATTTTAATATTCAGGTTGAGAAATGGCAAGAAACAGCTGGGATGACAATTGAAATTGGAAGAAAATAAAGGAGATGATACAATGAAAAGATTTTTAAGGAGTTTTGCGTTATGTTTAACCATGCTATTTTTTATATGTGACATAGGGTTTGCCGTTATTGGTGATACAATAACCACATCTCCTAGCCCATATAAAATTACAATGAAAAAAGTCAGGCTTCAGAATTCTGTTACAGGTGAATGGGTTACGGTAGGCGAAGGAGACCTGACAGTTGACATAGCTTCTGTAAATGCAGGAGAACTTGCGGCAGGCTATGTATCTGGTTCGGCGGTCCCTGAAGGCACTTATAATAATATAGAAATAACAGTAAGCACATCCATGACAATAAAGGCATCCTGCGTGGACACTACTAATAAGTTCGGAAGCGGTGCGGTTACCTGGTATACAACCTCAACTGCAGGCGCAGGGGGCAGTATCCAGGCATCTACTGTTGTTGGAAATTACGCTGAAGGCACGTCTATAATACCTAACACTGTTGTTGGAGTTGATCCAGTGGCAGGAACTTTTACAAAAATAAGTGCTCTTCCTTCAATTCTTAGTATATCAAAAGGTTCCACCCAAAGGATTAGGGTGAAATTTGATGTTGCAAATTCCGTTACTTTTAGCTACCCGGGGCTAGGAACTTTCATAGCCTATCCAGGAGAGCCTACGGTAGAAATGCAGATAATAGATTAAAAATACGGTTGATTGTAAATTAATTTATATAATAATCCCCGGTAGATATTTTATCGGGGATTTATTTTGAAATGAAAACAATAGCCCTTTTAACAATATCGAATATATTCATGACGTTTGCCTGGTACGGCCATCTGAAATATAAAAACTCGCCGTTATATCTGGCAATACTTGTGAGCTGGCTGATAGCGTTCACAGAATATTGTTTTCAGGTTCCCGCCAATAGAATAGGCCATTCGCAATTTTCAGCAGCCCAGTTAAAGACTATCCAGGAAGTCATTACCCTTGTTATATTCTGTTTTTTCTCTGTCTTATATCTCAAAGAAGAGTTAAAATGGAACTACATAGTCGGTTTCCTGATGATAATCGGCGCAGTAATATTTATCTTCAAGAAATGGTAAAAACTTGACACTCTGACAATGTCACTTTTGTCAAGTTTATGGCAGGGTATATGGCGGATAAAAGATTTTTACCTATATGTAAGCAGGATATGAAAGACAGATCTTGGGATGAGCTGGATGTAATCCTTGTTACAGGCGATGCGTATGTGGATCATCCTTCTTTCGGCGCAGCTGTTATAGCCAGGATCCTTGAAATTGCGGGATTTAAAGTCGGCGTTATTGCTCAGCCTGACTGGAAGACATCGGATGATTTTTTAAAATTAGGGAAACCAAAACTATTTTTTGGCGTTACTGCAGGAAACCTTGATTCAATTCTTGCCAATTACACCATTAACCGTTCCAAAAGAAAAAGAGATGATTATTCTCCGGGCGGAGAGATCGGGCTAAGGCCTAATAGGGCTACAATTGTATATGCGAATAAGTTAAAAGAACTTTTTCCTGGCACGCCTATTGTGTTGGGAGGAATAGAGGCGAGCTTAAGAAGGCTTGCTCATTATGATTTCTGGTCGGATAGCGTACGCCGTTCAATTCTTCCAGACGCAAAAGCGGATTTATTAGTCTACGGCATGGGAGAAAAACAAATTGTAGAAGTAGCAAAACGCTTGGCAAAAGGCGAAGACGTAAAGAACCTGGATGATATACGCGGGACAGTAATTGTAAGAAAGGTTATAAGTCATTTTAAATATTACATAGAAATGCCTTCTTTTGAAGAAGTTGAAAAAGATAAGGGTAAATTTAACGAAGCTTTCAAATTATTTTATTTAGAATCAGATCCTGTAAAAGGGAAAACTATTATCCAGAAACACGGCGATAGATTCGTTGTTCAGCTTCCTCCGGAAAAGCCATTATCGCAGAGAGAACTGGATAGCGTCTATTCGCTTGATTACGCGAGGTCTCCGCACCCTGTTTATGATGAAGAGGGAGGAGTTCCGGGATTTGAGACAATAAAAAATTCAATAATCTCTCACAGGGGCTGCAACGGAGAATGCAGTTTCTGCTCTTTGGGTTTTCACCAGGGGCGCATTGTACAATCCAGGAGCAAGGAATCAATAGTTAAAGAAATAGAGATTTTAACAAAAGAAGATTATTTTAAAGGCACGATAACTGATATAGGCGGGCCGACTGCAAATCTATACGCTGCGCATTGCGAGTTGTGGGAAAAACATGGTGCATGTAAAGACAAACAGTGCCTTATGCCGTCAAAATGTCAGAATCTTAAACTTGGATATGATAAGGCGTTGAGCTTGTGGGACAGGGTAAAGAAAATCAAAGGCGTAAAGCACATCTTTATAGGCAGCGGCTTAAGATATGATCTTCTGACGGACAAGCAGTCTGACAGGTACCTTAAGACTTTATGCAGGGGGCATGTAAGCGGTTATCTAAAAATTGCGCCGGAACATGTTGCTGGTAAGGTCCTGGAGCTTATGAATAAGCCAGGGATATGGGTGTATGAAAGATTCGTGAAACGCTTTCAGGATATAAACAGAGAACTTGGCAAAAAACAATTTATCGTGAATTATTTTATAACCTCTCATCCTGGCGCAGATAGAAACGCAAGTCTGGAAATGGCACGCTATCTTTCAGAAAGAAGAATCAGGCCTGAGCAGATTCAGGATTTTATACCTCTTCCAATGACTGCATCAGCTGCCATGTACTGGACAGGTGAGAATCCTTTTACAGGCGAGAATGTCTATGTGCCTAAAGATATTAAAGAAAGAAAGTGGCAGAGGGCTTTAGTCCAGCCAAGAACTTGACAAAACTGACATTGTTAGAGTGTAAAGATTATGGGCGTTAAAAGGCTTTTTATATTTGATTTGGATGGTACGCTGGCGGATGCTTACGGGGCTATACAAAAAAGCATTAATTTTACCCTGAAAAGGCTTGGCTTGCCTTCAGTTGCTTACAAGGAAGTTAAAAAAAGGGTCGGGAGAGGGGACAGACTTTTCATGAAGTCGTTTTTTTCTGCAAAGGATATGGAAAAAGCACTGAAGATATACAGATTTCACCATGCAAAAGCGCTTTTAACATATACCAGATTAAGACCTTATGCAAAGAGATTGCTTTATACGCTGAAAAAAGAAAAGAAGCTCCTGGCAATAGCATCCAACAGACCGTATTATTATACAAATATAATATTGAAAAAACTTGGCATCAGAAAATATTTTAACATTGTTTTATGCGCTGACCAGATAAACAGCCTTAAGCCTGATCCTAAAATTTTATATACTATAATAAAAAAACTGGGCGTGAACAGGGAAGAAACTGTTTATACAGGAGATATGGATATAGATATGGAGACAGCCAGGCGGGCCAAAGTAGATGCGATATTTATAACAGGCGGTTCAAGCCCGCTTAATGCAGTAAAAAAATATAAGAATAAAAAGGTAGTACATTCTCTTGCCGAGATCAAGACCAGGTCTTGATCTCGGCAATCTGTGACTAGGGCCTGGTCTTGTTATTTTCTTAACTGTTTTTCCGCGTCTATTATATCCCGGTTAATAATGCGGATTAATTTTAAGATTTTTTCTTTGAATTCCTGGGAGCACGGCGTGTCCATGAGTTCCCTTAATATCTGGATTGCCATCCTGAAATAGCGTATTATTTCTCCTTCATCGGCGTCTGTGTGAGCAAGGATGCTGTCAAAACTTTCATTTCTTATCCAACTTTCAAGGCAAGGCGAAAGATGGTAATAATATTTTTTGCTGGAAGGTCTTATCTTTAACTTTCTTTCGTATTTTTCTATGTTATCCAAGACTGTATCAGTGATATTTTTAAGAGATTTTGAGGTTTTAGTGAGCCTTGGAAGGATGCTGGTCTTTCTCGGTTCGAATACAAGGCTGACGCATAGTATTCCGAGCTCTGTTTCTGAAAGATTTTCCAGAACCCCTCTTTCGTAAAGCTCTGCCAGGGAAAGCTCATAACCGTAGATTTTGCTCGCGAAGTCTCCTTTTTTTGTAAGGGCGTTATTTTTTATATACTCCAGATCTTTTAAAAGCCTGACTTTATTATATAAAAGGTCTAAAGCTTTCTGCCTTGAATGTTTATTTGCCTGAAAATAATGAAAGGAGAGAGGGTAGATTTCGTATAGTTTTTCTTTGTATTTACTGTAAAGGTTCAATATAGTCGCGTAAGAGGCATTGAATTTACTCTCTACTTTTTCTGGGGATCCATAAATAATCTTATTGATTTCCTGAACAGAGGTATAGTGTGGATTTATCCTGGAATAAACAAAACCCTCTTTATCTATTCCGCGCCTTCCGGCACGGCCTGCCATCTGATAAAAATCCCTTGTTTTCAAGGTGCCGTAAAAATTACCGTAAAATTTCCTTAGCTCGTTAAATACGACTGTCCTGGCAGGCATATTTATTCCAAGCGCAAATGTCTCTGTTGTGAATATGACTTTTATTAATCTCGAGGTAAAAAGCCTTTCAACGACTTCCTTTAACGTAGGCATCATGCCAGCATGATGAAAGGCGATACCTCTTTCTATAAAAGGCATCATCATGTTTGCGTTTTTTTCATTCAACAGGTCAAATCTTTGGCGGAGCTCCAGGTAAAGCGTTTTTATGCTCTGTTTTTCATTGTAATTTAAAAAATCAAACCCAAGTATTTCCTCAGCGAGTCTTTCGCAGTGCCTTCTGGAGAAACAAAAATATATGCAGGGCAGTTTATTGTTTTCAAAAAGGTATTTTATCAGCGAAACAGGCTTATTAGACTTAAAATGCTCATGCCGTCCGATATTCGTTATGCCGCTGGTTTTATCCAGGATTTTATTATGGCATTGAAAAAAGAAATGGAGTGGCACAGGTCTTTTGTCTTCTTTTACTATCTTAAGCGGTTTTTTGTGTATTGCCTCAAGCCATTTGCCGAATTCATCTATATTAGGTATAGTTGCTGAAAGAGCGAGCATTTTCATTTTTGGCGGAAGGAATATAAGAGATTCTTCCCATACAGTGCCTCGCTCGTAATCGTCAAGATAGTGTATTTCGTCGAAAATTATCCATAAATATTCATCCAGATTAGCTTCTTCCGCCAGCACTTTATTCCTGAATATCTCGGTTGTCATGATGAGTATTGATGCAGACGGGTTTATTGTGACGTCTCCGGTAAGGATACCGATGTGGTCTTTGAAGTTTTCCTGGAAATCCCTGAACTTCTGGTTGGAGAGCGCTTTTATAGGAGCTGTGTATATGGCTTTTGTGCCTTTAGCAAGGCAATCTTTTATTATATATTCAGCTATAACGGTTTTGCCCGCTCCTGTCGGGGCAGATACTATTACTGAATAACCTTCTTTAATATAATTGATAGCTTTTTCCTGGAATGGATCATAAATCATATATGTATTATATGCTTAGTTATGGTATAATTACAGTTGTTTTTATCTATTAGAATCAAACAAAATATATAATGAAAACAAAAACTATTTATAAAGGCAGGCTTTTACATCTTGCTGCAGGAAAGAAATTTCTGCCAAACGGTTATCTTGCCCGGTTTGAGATTATTAAACATCCAGGCGCAGCACTTGTAGTACCTTTTCTTGCAAAGGATAAAATAATACTCTTAAAACAACTAAGGCCTGTCATTAATTCTTATATATACGAGCTTCCTGCAGGAACTCTTGATAAAAATGAGCCTCCTTTATCCTGTGCAAAACGCGAGATAATAGAAGAAACCGGATATGCTGCAAAGAAATTTACTAAATTAGGCGAGATCTATCCTGTACCGGGCTATTCTACGGAGAAGATAACTATATTTAAGGCAGAAGGGTTGACGAAAAGATACAGGATTCCAGAGCAAGACGAGGTAATAGAAAGTTTCGAATTCAATAAAAAAAAGATAAAAAAGTTATTCAAATCTGGCAAAATAATAGACGCAAAAACAATTTGTGCTCTTGTGTTGTCTAATTGGTTATAACGGTCTTGACTCTTACGGCAATTGCGAGTATTATATTGACAGCGAAATCAATTAAGCAGTATTAATATAGATAGAAAGAATTACATCAGATGGAAAACAACAAAAAGCCTCGCGGTTTTATCAGGATCAATAAAGTCAGGGCATATCTTTTAGTCAAGAATATAAAAAGCCTATTAAAAAAGCAGGAAAGAAGAGCAAAAAAATAGGCGTTAACCACCGCATGAGGTAGGTTATGATTAAAAATGTCTTACTGGCTTTTATTCCTATCTTTGTAGCAGTTGATGCAATAGGGGTACTCCCTCTTTTCACATCCCTTACGGAAGGCGTCAAGAAAAAAGAAAAATCCAAGATAATATTTCAATCAATGGTTACAGCCATGTGCCTTGCAATTGGTTTTATATTCCTAGGTAAAGCTGTTTTTAATCTTATGGGCATAAGTCTTGGAGATTTCATGGTTGCAGGCGGTTCAATTCTTTTCTATATTGCTGTTGCGGATATAAGGGGCCCTGGCAAAGGAAGCCAGTATGCTAATCAGGAGCTCGGGGCAGTGCCGCTGGGAACCCCTCTCATTGTAGGCCCTGCTGTTTTGACAACATCACTGATTATTATAGGCGAATACGGTTTGCCAGCCACGCTTATATCGGTATTAATAAATATTTTATTAGCCGGCTTAATACTTTCCCTTTCCGGTTTTATAATAAAAATTCTAGGAAAATCCGGCTCAAGGGCATTATCGAAAGTCACAAATCTTCTTTTAGCTGCAATAGCAGTGATGCTTATCCGTAAAGGCATAGTTCAGATATTCCACTTATAAAGGTCTCTCGACGCATAGAGTTAAAATAAGGGCGTCTCGGGATCAATTTTTGCTTCGTAAAAATTGGGAGGCTTAAAATGGAAAATTTCAAATTAGACAGCTTAAGGCCTGAATTAAAAACTATTATACAGCCTTATCTCTCCAGGCTCCTCGATGTTCATAAAGAAAATATAGTTTCCGTGATATTGTATGGAAGTGCTACAGGAAAATATTTTATACCAAAAAAATCAGATATAAATCTGGCAGTTGTATTTAAAAATCTTGAATTTCAACAGTTAAAGAATTCTCTCAAGCTTATAGATTATGGAATATCCAAAAGGATAACCGCGCCTTTATTTTTATCCTTATCTCATATCGAATCATCCAAAGACACTTTTCCTGTAGAATTCATCGAGATAAAAGAAAATAATATTTTGCTTTACGGAGAAGACGTATTTTCCGGCTTAAAAATAGACGAGAGCAATATAAAACTTTTTTGCAAAAGAGAAATAGAAGGAAAACTTATACGGCTTCGCCAGGCTTATTTGGAAATAGGGCTTAAGAAAAAAGGCGCTGAAGCATTGATGAAAGAATCATTGTATTCATTTTTGCCTGTATTCAGAGCGCTTTTACGCTCAGAGACAAAGAGCCAGCCGATAGATAAGGAGCAGATAATTCTCGATTTATGTAGTCATTACAACCTTTCTAAAGATGTGTTTATCGCTATTTTAAAGGATAAGATGAACGATGAAAAAATAAAAGGCGAAGACGCCGAAGTATTTTTTGAAAGATATTTAAAAGAGATAGAAAAACTTTCATGAAAAAGATATTTATAATAATAAGCTTCTTTATTTTTACAGGCATTGGGTTTTGCGAAGAACCGGCTTTCCAGGATTATACCGGCTATGTAAATGATTATGCGAATATCTTATCAGATGAAGTAAAAGCTAAACTTACAAGCCTGTCTGCAGAAATTGAAAACAAGACTACATGCCAATTAGCTATTTTAACCATAGATACAACCTCTCCTTTAGATATAGAAACTTATGCGGTAAAACTTTTTGAGAAATGGGGCATTGGCCGGAAAGGCAAAGATAACGGAGTCCTTATCCTTGTAGTTGTAAAAGACAGGGCAGTCAGGATAGAGGTCGGATACGGGCTTGAAGGGGCGATACCGGACGCGTTAGCCAAAAATATAATAGAAAAATCCATGATCCCGTTTTTTAAAAATTTGAATTATAACGCAGGCATTCTTCAGGGCGCAGCAGTAGTCAGCAATTTGATCGCCAGCGAATACAATGTAAAAATCTCCGAATTGGATGATATAAAAATAGATATGTCTTCAAAAAAAGCGTCTATTTTAGACTTTTTATTTATAGTCTTTATTATTATAATAATAGTAAGGATCCGTCTTTTCTGGATTTTTCCAATGTTAGGTTCTGGCAGGGGGAAAGGTGGATATTGGTATGGAGGCGGAGTTGGAGGGAGTTCAGGAGGATTTGGCGGGGGATTTGGAGGTTTTGGGGGAGGTTTTTCAGGCGGAGGAGGGGCGTCCGGCCGCTGGTAGTAATTAAAAGTACCAACAAGTTGACAAAACTGACATTGTCACTTTGTCAACTTTATTGGGAAGAGGGGGAGGGCGGGATGAAGAAGATAGGGATAGTATTGTTGGTTATTATTGGAGTAGTGATAGTTGTCGGAGGCATGGTTATAGCAGGGCTCAATAAGCCGGTGGTGTTGGATGAGCAGGTAAATAATGCATGGGCCCAGGTCGAGAATCAACTTCAGAGGAGAGTTGACCTGATCCCGAATCTTGTGAGCACTGTAAAAGGTTATATGGAGCACGAAAGAGGTACGTTTGAAAAAATAACAGAGCTCAGGAGCCAATGGGCACGCTCAGCTAGCACGCAGGAGAAGATACAGACATCTAACGCTATAACGGATGCTTTGTCGAAGATTTTGATGGTGTCTGAGAATTATCCTGAATTAAAGGCAAACGAAAATTTCTTAAGCCTTCAGGCGCAATTAGAAGGCACTGAAAATAGGATTACGGTTGAGAGAATGAGATACAATGACACGGTAAAAATATTTAACGCGTATCAAAGAACTATATTCGGTAGCGTTTTCTGCAGCTTGAGGGGCTTGGGCCAGCCAAGGGTTTACTTTAAAGCAGCTGAAGGCGCAAAAGAAGTGCCAAAAGTAACGTTTTAGTTATTAACCTGTCCAACTTCGCAAGTTGCCCAGCTGGGCAACTTGCGAAGTTGGACATAGGTTGAGGTGGTTGATGAAGAAAGTTCTTTTAGTGAATCCATGGATATATGATTTTAGCGCGTATGATTTTGGCATAAAACCGGTAGGGCTTTTGCGCATAGGGCAGTTTTTGCGCGAAAAAGGCGCTAAGATAAACCTGGTGGATTGCATGGAAGGCTGCTCAAGACGTAAAGATGAGTATGGCTTTTCAAAGATAAGAAAAGAAAAAATAGATAAACCGGATATATTAAGAGATATAGAAAGGGCTTATTTCAGGTACGGCATACCTATATCAGAATTTTTGAAAAAGATATCAGCGATCTCAGAAATAGACGAAATATATGTAACCTCCGGCATGACTTACTGGTATCCGGGCGTTCATCTTGCCATAAAACTCCTGAAGGACCGTTTTAATAAAACGCCTGTAACACTGGGCGGTATTTACGCCACTATCTGCCATACACATGCGTGTCTGACAAGCAATGCGGATATTATATGGAAAGGCAGTTTTTTCGATAAAGAATATTTTTGTCAGAGCGGTTTTTATCCCGCGTACGACTTGCTTCTGGATAAAGAAATACTTCCGATACAGCTTACAGCAGGCTGCCCTTTTAGATGTACTTACTGCGCATCCAGGATATTCAGCGCAAAATTCGAGATGAAAGACCCTGTAAATTTGTTTGAAGAGGTGATGCATTATAACAGGGCGTTCGGCACAAAAAGCTTTGTTTTTTACGATGACGCCCTGGCCTACAAAAGTTCAAAAGGCATTAAAAAATTTTTAAGGCTTGTTATCGCTTCAGGCGAGCAATTTACTTTTCACACGCCAAATGGGCTGCACGCCAGGTTTATAGACGAGGAGCTTGCAGAGCTTTTTAAAAAGACAAACTTCAGGGACTTGCGCATATCTCTTGAGACGTCTGATGAAGGGGTACAGCAATTTACAGGCGGGAAAGTAAACAATAATGACCTAAAACTGGCGCTTAGGAATTTAAAAGAAGCTGGTTTCGCGAAAAAAGACCTCGGCGTTTATATATTAATGGGCGCGAGTTATATTGATATGGAAAACACAATGGATGATATAATTTTTATAAATTCTCTGGGAGCAAAGGCAATTCTGGCTTCTTATTCTCCGATACCAGGGACATTAGATTATAAAGTGCTTGTTAAAAATAAAATAATAAAAAATAATATTGATCCGTTATGGCATAATAAGACGATATTTTCAGAACTTTTGATGCCGGCTTATATCCACAAGGCAAGAGAGATAAGGCGGTTTACGTCTAATTTAAACAAAACGTAAACCCTGGTCCACCTGCCAGGTGAGCCAGGTTCAAGGAGTATATATGGAATTCTTTGAAGTAATAAAAAACAGGAAAAGCGTCAGGGAATATTCCGGCAGAGAAGTTGAAAAAGAGCTTATTGAAAAAATCGTAAACGCCGGAAGGCTGGCCGCGACTGCCAGAAACGAGCAGCCATGGGAGTTCGTGGTGACATCGGATAAGAAAACGCTTGAAAAAATCTGCGACATCTGCCCAAATGGGCCTTTTATTAGAGATGTCTCGCATTTAATAGCTGTATTTTCAAAAGATACGAAATATTATATTGAAGACTGCTCTGGCGCCACGCAAAATATGCTTCTTGCAATAGAGGCGCTCGACCTTGGCGGTTGCTGGATAGCCGGGGATAAAAAAGATTACGCAGGATCTATTCGAAAGATATTTAATGTGCCGGAGGGCTATAAACTGGTAAGCATGGTAACGGTGGGGTATCCTAAAAAAGAAGAAAAGCCTCACGCAAAAAGAAACCTGAAAGAAGTTCTACATTGGGAAAAATACAGCTAAGCTTGTGTGCGATAACTATAGATGTTGATCTGGATTAGCCGGATATTTTTTCCATCGGCTGGTTGCAGCAAACTAATTCTCCGCCGCCTGCCTTTGTGACAGTTACTTCATTTCCGCAAACATTGCACCTGTATTTTTCCCCGGTCTTTTTTACGGCCATATATACCTCCTTTTCAAATACTGAATTGTATATTATAATATACTTAACAGCTTGTAAAGAAATAAAGCTTAGGATTGAAAGGGCAAAAAATGACAGATGATATATACACCGGCAAAATGTCAATAATAGAGCACCTGGAGGAGTTGCGCAAACGGATTATAATCAGCCTTGTTTTTTTTGTGGCAGCTGCTATTTCTTCCTTTGCGTTTATAGATAAAATTTCTAATATGCTAAAGCTGCCCGCATCAGGCATTATTGAGAATTTTATATTTACCGCGCCTACGGAGATTTTTACCACATACCTGAGGCTGTCTATTTTGGCCGGGTTTATAATTTCCCTGCCGTTTATCTTGTTCCAACTCGGGTTATTCTTAATGCCTGCAGTGCAGCGCGGTAAAAGAAAAGCTATAGCAAACTGGCTGATGGCCTCTTTTGCACTTTCAATGCTCGGCTTAATATTTTCTTATTTTTTTGCATTACCGTTTGCGCTGAAGTTTTTGATTAATTTTGCCAGGGGCACAGCTTTTCCAATGATAAGCGTAGATAAATATTTTTCATTTGCAGGGGCTTTACTTTTAATAGGTGCAGGGATATTTCAGATACCGGTTGTTATGGCGCTTTTATCGCATATAGGCGTATTGAGAGCAGCATTTTTCAGGAAAAACAGAAAATATGCGATAGTAGCGGTTTTTATAGCAGCAGCTATTATCACGCCAACGCAGGATATTGTTAATATGTTACTATTTGCCGTGCCGATGCTTGCGCTTTATGAAGCAGGGATATTGGCATCATGGGCGATGGAAAAGAGGAGAAAGGCATGAAAGAAGAACTAATATTTGAAAAATTGCCTAAAAGAAAAATTACAAGAAAAGGATTTGTAAAGCTTTGCGGGATAGGCGCGGGAAGCCTTATTTTAAATAACTCGTTATTCAAACTTGCTTTTGGCAAGGATGAGGTTTCCACAGGAAGATTTGTTAAAAAGGTAAAACTCCTGCATGATTTAGTCGTAGTAAAAGGAGATGATCCTTATCTCGCGACGGTGAAAGCAATGGAAGGGATAGGCGGGATGGAACAATTTGTGAAGAAGAATAGCATTGTGCTTATAAAGCCTAATATAGGATGGGACCGTTCTCCCGAATATGCAGCCAACACAAATCCTTATGTTGTGGGAGCGCTGGTTGATATGTGTTTTCGCTCAGGCGCAAAAAGAGTAAATATATTTGATAACACCTGTAATGAATCAAAGCGTTGTTACGAAAGCAGCGGGATGGGAAAAATCGCTAAGGAAAAAGGCGCGAATATATATTTTCCTGATGACTGGAACATTGTAAAAGCAAAGTTTAATTATAAAAGCCCTATGGAAGGATGGCCTATTTATAGAGATGCCTTGGAATGTGATACGTTTATAAATGTGCCTATATTGAAACATCATGGGCTTACAGGGCTTACGCTTACAATGAAAAATCTTATGGGTATTTGTAGTGGCAACAGGGGCTTGATGCATTCTGATATTGGAACAAAACTTGCGCACTTGACAGATTTTATCAAGCCAGACCTGAATGTGATAGATGCATATAGGGTGCTTACAAGAAATGGGCCGACAGGCGGAGATCTGGCTGATGTTAGAGACATGAAAACTATTATAGCAGGCGTAGACCCTGTTCTATGTGACGCATATGCAGCCAAATTAATGGATAAAGAGCCTTTGTCTATAAGTTCCATAGATCAGGGAGTAAAGTATAATCTTGGAAACGCTGATATAACAAAAGCGGATATATTAACCATAACCATATAAACCGCGTCCCGATTACAATCGGGATGCGGTTGAAGTGGTTGATATGAAAAAATTAGTGTTGCTTAGAAAATTCAGCCAGATATTTTTCCTATCATTATTTATTTATATCCTGTGGTTCACTACAAATACTGCCGCGTTTTTCAAAATAGACCCGCTTGTATCAATATTTAATCCATTCGCTATAATTATGCTTATGCTTACTCTTATAATAGGGAGATTTTTCTGCGGATGGATTTGCCCATTAGGAGCCATTATTGACATTTGCGGGGCCAGAACAAAGAACAGGAATGTAGGTCTCAGACAAATAAAATATTATGTGTTTGGAGCTATTGTTGTATTTGCGTTTTTAGGCATACAGATTAAGTGGATCTTTGACCCCCTTGTTATTACAGCAAGATTTATCTCTTTAAATTTTATCCCATCCTTTACGCTGGTTTTGGATAGAGCGTTCATTTTTCTTATAACCAGCCTAAATTTTTATGCTCCTCTGTATGATTTTTACCGCCTGCTGAAAACATCTGTGCTGGGAATAAAAATATATTATTTTCCCCATTCACTTGTTACCCTGAGTTTTTTTGCCGCTGTTTGCAGCCTTGTATTTATAACAAAAAGATTCTGGTGCCGTATAATTTGTCCTTTAGGCGCCATATATTCGATTGTCGCGAAATTTTCTATATTAGAACGGCGCGTAGATAAATGTATAAATTGCATGAAATGCAAAATTAACTGCCGCATGTCCGCGATTAAAGAAAACATGAGTTACAGGAAAAGCGAATGCATATTGTGTCTTGACTGTGTATATGATTGTCCGGTTAAAGGCACTAAATTTACATGGCCTGTAAAGCCGGTTGATATCCAGGCTAAAGATTCTGTATCTCGCGAAGATTTTTTATTTTTGATAGCGTCTTCATTTTTATTATTAGGGTTTAAAGGCAGGGAAATAGAGGCTAAGAAAAAATTTATCAGGCCGCCAGGAGTCACTGGCGAGCGCGAATTTTTAAATAAATGCATAAGGTGTGGAAATTGCATGAAGGTTTGTCCAACCAACGGCCTTCAGCCTGTTATATTTGAATCAGGATTAGCTGGAATATGGGCACCGCATCTTGTCCCTGAAATAGGATATTGCGAATATAACTGCAATCTCTGCGGAAAAAGCTGCCCTGCAGGCGCTATTCCTAAATTAAGCCTGGTTCAAAAAAAAGAACAGAAGCTCGGTCTGGCCAATATTAATAAAGATATCTGCCTTCCTTGGTCGCAGAATAAAGAATGCATTGTTTGTGAAGAGCATTGCCCTGTTTCAACAAAAGCCGTTAAAACATATGACGAGATTTTTAATGGAAAGAGGATCAAGAAACCTTATGTAGACGCTTCATTATGTATTGGCTGTGGTATCTGCCAGAAAAAGTGCCCTACCAGGCCCTTTAGGGCGATCAAAGTTTCCCCATAATCTCGCCTCTGGCAAGGCGGACATAAGGTTTTGCCACATAGAGGTTTCTTCCATGCATAGGTAGATCGGAATTTTTTTGGAATACCTTTCAAAGGTGCTTAGCAGAAATTTATACATATTATATCTCAGGCCATAAGGATATCTTAATTTGTTGTCATATCCAGGCAGCAACTCTTCGTCCAGGATTTCATTATCCGGAAAACGGTTTTCTATTATGGACTTTAATTCAGGCTTAAACCTGAAAGTACCTGTGCTTATCCAGGCTATATCCTTGGGTTTTATTCTATTGAATAATAAATCTATTGCACGTTCATATTCGCGTTCCCACCCTTTAAAATAAATTACAGGATCGAAGTGAAAGCCTATTTTATAACCTGCCTGGGAACATTTTTCAGCTGATTCCAGCCTTTCGCTTAAAGCAGCTGTAAAAAATTCATTTTTATCTATTATCTTCTGGGGGTTCAGGGACCAGGAAACGATAATATTGCCGGAGTGTCTTGCTTTTAAGACGGTGCCTACATTTGAACTCTTGGTCTTAAATTCGAACAGGGTGTCTTTATGCTTGTTAAAGAATTCTATGATAGATAGCGAATATTCCGTTATATGGTCCAGCATCAATGAATCTGAAAATTCTCCGGTTCCTATGCGCATCTTTGGTTTTTTGTAATTTTTGAATTCCTTGAAAAATTTATCTATATTTGCCGGGAATATCATCCCCGGCGTATTGTTGTATTCCTGGAGATAGCAGTATGTGCAGTCAAATATACATCCGAATCCAAGGTTAAATATATTATATCCGCATCCCACAGCGCCTTTCGTGCATGGGCATTTTTTGAAAAAGTCGTACTTTTCATTTGTAATAAAAACCGTGCTGCGCCTTTTATTATAATTAGCTATGCCTGGATTTTTGTTGTCTTTAATAAAACTTTTCAGAGAAGCTATTTCTGTAAATTCAGCTTTTGGAAAAAATGCCCTGAATCTTTTTGCTAAATAAGAATTAATAGCGAGTTTTTCTATCAATATTTTTTTTGGGTTAAATTCGGAATTATTTATATCAAAAGAAGACGTAGGATCCAGCTTGAGTTTTGGCAGATACGGTTTTATTTTCTCGTTATGGGCGGATGCATACGGGAATCTTTTTTTAAGGAGCTCTTTTTTGACAGCTTCAAAATCATTGGAAGAGATATTGTTTAAGATTTTTTCAGGCAGGGCTTTTTCTATTTTGGATAGCTCATATACAAGACGGCTGATTTCCTGAATCTTATTAACTCCGAAATCAGGAAACCTGGAGGCTATTTTACGAATTTGCATATGGATTTTACGCCGGAAGCTATCGAAGACAGTAATCTTGATTTGTCATCCGGGCTGAATTCTGTGTAGAATGGTTTTTCACTTATTATGTCTGAGACATAGAAGAGGGCAATCGTCTTAAGATGTTTATGCGTTCCTGCTGCAAAAAAGCTCGAGCATTCCATATCTACTACCTGGATATTTTTTTCTGCAAACAGGTCCATGTTTTCTTCCTCGAGCTTTAATGATCCGAGCGTTGCACAGCTTACTTTTTGGACATCTTTATTATTGTTCAGAAAAGATTCAACCAGGGCCTTGTCCGGGTAAAAGGTTTTAAAGTCGTTATTTCTTAAGAGCATGTTTGTGAAACTTTCCATCGCATAGCATTCTATGGGCGCGACAAGGCTCCCTACAACTATATTGCCGGAGGATTTTACAAGGCCGCATGAACCAAAGAGGATGATATTCCTGCAGCCGGCGTTTGCGAGGTACAATGCCGCATCCCCCGCAAACGAAGCGCCTATGCCTGTATTTATTAACGTAAAATTTTCAACATTGCCTGAAGAGTAGATTTTGCCTCTTGATAGGCCTTTGATTCCGAACAGGCTTAATACGCTTTTTGGCAATATCGGCATAAGGACGCATGTATTTTTTATTTTAGATTCTTTTATCCCGAATAGCGTTTCGAATTTTGTCATATCTTTATGAGATTATAGTCCAGCTTGCCGAGGCCTTTTTTATGCCCATACTCAAACATTGTTTTATACGTATCCAGCAGGCCTGTTTCTTTAAAGGCGTCTCTGTGTTTATTTACAAGATCTACCATTGCCTTGTCTATCGCAAGAGGGTCGGCTGATGCAAGGATACCTATGTTTTCCGAGAATATTAGTTCATTTTTAGTGGATATGCAGTCGCATTCTTTTGTTATATCAAAGCCGAATGTCATGAAAAATTTATTTTTAAACTTTGAGAGGATAAAATGTGCTACGTCTATCATGCGCTTTGCGAATATGTCGTGGTCTTCGGACCAGTTTATAGATACAGCGTCGAATTTACATGCGCAAAGGCATTCCCCGCACCCAAGGCATTTTGCCTGGTCTATAGCTGCGTATTCCTCTCCAGGGTCGAAACTATGCCCCGATTGCGGAGCAAGCCTGGCACGGGAAGATATGGCTTGAGCAGGGCAGGTTTTTATGCAGCATCCGCAGGCAATGCATTTCTTTTCTATGATATGAGGTTTTAAAGACGAATGCTGGACCTGTTTTGTAGGCCTTGAGCACATGCCCATCGCGATATTTTTTATAGCGCCTGCGTATCCCGATAAGATATGGCCTGTAGCATGCGATAATACCACAAGGCTTTCGAGAGAACCTATAAAAGAAGGCGCCTTTATTTTTTTAATATAATCTGAATCTATAACATGCTCTTTCCCGTCATGCCCGAATACCCCGTCAGCTATTATAAAAGGCGCGCCTACTTTTGTATGGCCGAAACCTTTACTCTGCGCCAGATTCAGGTGGTCAACTGCGTTTAACCGTTCTCCTTTATATATAACATTTGTATCGAACAAAAAAGGCTTTGCCTTTAGTTTTCTTATCTCGGATATGATTACTTTTACCAGTTCCGGGTGCGTATTATAAACGCATTGGCTGTCTCCGATAGTGAGTTTTACAGGAATAAACTCGTCTTTTTTGTAACTCCTGAACGGATTTACCTCTTCCAGTAATTTCTGAAGCGCGCCGCATCTTGCCTCCAAGTCATCTGATTTGACTTCTATAAAATAAACGTAACTTTTCATATATCCTTCTTTGTCTAATCCAATAAACTTGACAAAACTGACATTGTCAGATTGTCAAGTTTATTGAGGAGTATTTATTGTTGAAGTAGGTGCGGAAGTTGTGGATGTATATATTATAATTCTTTTTGGCTGTAATTACTTCTCTAATTATATCTTTTTTTACGCTTGCCCAGAAAGAATCGTAAAAGGCCCTATCCTGCAGGAGTTTTTCGTAGCCTGGTTTTAAGGCTGGATGCAGAGAGGCAATCCCGGATATTATATCGTTTATGTTTACAAGATTCATGTTCAGGCCTTCAAATTCAACTGAACCGGCTTTTGGAAAAAGCGCAAATATATCCTTAAAATCAGACAGCCACGGCAGAATGGGAGAGAAATAAGGGACTACGGATATGTTTTCATCCAGCATCCTATTAATGGAGTTGAATCTTGATTCAAACCCGGGGCTCTTTGGCTCAAGTTTATTTTTAAGTTCCGGAGAAATATTATTTATCGTGAAATAAATTTTTTTACAAAAGCCCTCTTTAAGCAAATCTGCGTATTCTGCAACGGCAGGGGATCTTGTGAGTATGTTGTAGCAGACCTTGTGTTTGTTGAGTATTTCCAGGATTTGTTTTGTAATAGCGTACTTTTTCTCAATGCTCTGAAAACAGTCTGTGGTGGAACCAAGAAGAACGCATCTCGGCTTTTTTGATAATATCTCTTTCTCCAATAGTTCAGGTGCGTTTATTCTTATATCTACATATTTGCCCCATTCGCTCTGGCGTTTGCTGATGACTTTATTAGACCTCACGTAACAGTAAAGACAGGAATATTCACATCCCATAAAAGGATTTATCACGTATTCACCGAGGTCAATCCCTGTAGGATTGAGTATCCTGGAGACCTTTACTTCCTTGTATTCAATCACTTTATCATCCTGTCTATGCGGTTTTTTCCATAAGGTTGCCCAGAAATGCGTTTGTGTATTTGAAACCATTCGATTTTATCTCTTTTATAAAGATATCAAGCCTTTTAAGGGCGTTTTTATCTGCCTTTTTATCGGCAGTTGTGCCGTCGTAATACGTGAACGGGTTTACCTGTTCTATTTTCGGTATAAGGGGCTTATTTTTTATAATAAAGTCCATGCTTTCCCTGAAATCAGCTTCGGTTTCTCCGGGATAGCCTATTATAACGCTTACGCCGAAAAATAAACCTGCTGCGTTTAATTTTTTGAAAAAATTTACAGCATTTTGCGGTGTAAAACCTTTGTTCATATTTTTTAATGTCCTGGTGCAGCCTGATTCAAGGCCTACAAACAGGTTATAGCAGCCGCTTTTTTTCATTTTTTTGAAAAGCGCCAGGGGCATGCTGTTATGTACAGCGATTTGCGCTTCCCATTTGACGGACCCGAAGCATTTAATCATCTTATCGCATAATTCCTCGAGTTTTTCAAGGTCGCCGTTTATAAGAGAGTCGTGAAATACAAAAGAATCTGTTTTATTCTTTGATCTGTGATATTGGATTTCTTCAATCACGCTTTCAACATGCCTTATCTTGAATTTTTTATACAGCAGCCTCTCGGAGCAGAACCTGCATTTTCTTATGCATCCTCTTGAAAATAATATAGAGATGCTATTTTTGCGCGGGTATAAATTTATATCAACACCTTTATAGACAGGGAAGGGCAGATCATTTAAGCTGCTTAGTTCATCGAATATTCTCAATTTGTCCAACTTGCGAAGTTGGACAAGGTCTAACAGAGATTTTTCACCTTCGCCTGCAATTATAAAATCAGCCGTGTTTTTTATATCTTCAGGGAATCTGCCAGGTGCTTTAAAAAATTGCCTTGCAATTTCAGGCCCGCCGAATATTATCTTAATATCTCTATTCCTGGATTTAAGAAGCCTTGCCAGCCGCAGCGTGCTATGTATATTGCTTTTAAAGCAGGAAAACCCGGCTATTTCATACCCCAGTATTTTATCTACAACTTTTTTAAATTCCTCAGGATAATTTTTTTGTATCAGGTCAAAGATATTTTCTTCCAGGAAGGCGTTGCAGCTTACAAGCCATGATTTTTTAAGTCCGCCCGAGGCGAGATTATAAAATATATTGTTTAAATCCAATATATCGCAATCGATATTATTTTTAGCCAGAAATGCCTGCAGATAGCCGATACCCAGAGGAGGCGTCTTTGGCCAGAATGGCGGCATGATAGCCAAAAGAGGTTTCATTTTATTTCATACCTTGCCGTTTCTATAATTTTTTGCATAAGGATTCTGTTGGTGGTTTTTCCAAAAAGGCATTTATAAGGCATGAGAGATATGTGAACTTTCGCCAGGGCCATGCTATCCTGGCCGGATACGCCGATAAGTACCTTATCGTTGTCGAAGATCATTTTATAGTCATGAATGGTTTTGCCGGTTTTCTATTTAAAAAGTAGTTTATCGCACGGAGCTTCATTTTAATGGACTTTGGAGGCTATAAAGAAGACCCTGAGTTTAACCAAAAAGGCTTATGGTCGTTTTCATCAATTATCCTTAGGGCAACGCCCACAATATCTTTGTCGTATTTGGTGCCGGTATTGTCTCTTAACTCCTGCAGCGTAGCGTCCATGCCTAAAGCCTGTCTGTAGGGCCTGTGCGATGTCATGGATTCCAGGACGTCGCATATGGAGAGTATTTTTGCTTCAGGTAAAATTTTATCTTCTAAAAGGCCTCTTGGATAACCTTTTCCGTCGAGCCTTTCGTGATGCTGGTATATTGCTTCAGGCAGGTGAGAAGGGAATGAGTAGGGCTTCAACATGTCGTAGCTCTGCTGTACGTGTTCTTGCACCATTTTATATTCTAAGTCTGAAAGTTTTCCGGGCTTATTGAGTATTTCGAGAGGTATGAGAATTTTGCCTATATCATGCAATTCCGCAGACATTTTTAATTCCATGATCCTGTTTTCTTCCCAGGACAGCTCTCTGGCTATTCTTTCTGCAATTATAGAGACGCGTCTGGTATGGCCGAATGTATACGGATCCTTTGTTTCAAGTATCCTGTCCAGGACCTTGAGCGAATTTGTTATCATATCCAGATTTGTCCGTTCAGCGTTATCGTAAGCGGTTATGTCCCTCGTTATTCCCATAGTGCCTGTTATTTTATTTTTTTTATTTTTTATAGGGATCTTGGTGGTGGTAACGCAGGCGTATATTTTATCAGGTAAAAGTGTCCGTTCTATTTTTCCTATTATAGGCTTGCCTGTTTTCAGGATATAAGTATCGTCATCAAACATGCGCTGCGCCTGATTTTTTGGGAAAAAATCAAAATCTGTTTTTCCTATGATATCTTCAGGAGAAAGTTTGAATCTGTCGGCGTAGAATTTATTTACCCTGGTAATTCTATTTTTATCGTCTTTAAAGTATATTGCGTCCGGAATATTGTCTAGGAGATTCTGCAGAAGCTTTCTTTCAAGAGAAAGGGTGGATTTCAGCTCTCTGTATGACTTACGGCTTTTCTTGTTTTTTGAAGATTGTTTTTTAATTTTCATAATAAGAAACATAATATACCATATAGTTTGCCAAAAAGCAATGGTATGAGGTAAAATAAGGCTATGCTTAGAATCGGACAATTAAAACTAAAGTCAAATCTTATACTGGCGCCTATGGCGGGGGTAAGTGATTTGCCGTTCAGGCTTTTGAACCGCAGATTTGGATGCGAGCTTGCTTTTACAGAAATGATAAATGTCAGGTCCTTAAGCTATAAGATGCGCAGGACAAAGAAGATGCTTTCCACAAACCCTGAAGATAGGCCGCTTGGCATACAGATTATCGGTTGCGAAGAGGATTTTTTATTAAGGGCGATAGATGTCCTTGGTTCTTATAAATACGATGTCCTGGATTTTAACGCAGCCTGTCCTGTGAAGAAGGTTGCCAGGCGGGGAGAAGGCGCAGCCCTGTTAAAAGATTTGAAAAAACTGCATAAGCTGTTAAAAGCCCTTGTCAAAAATTCCGGCAAACCTGTTACTGTAAAAATCCGGACAGGGTGGGATAATGACCTTATAAACGCAAAAGAAGCCGCTCTTGTGAGCCGGGACGCAGGCGTGAGCGCTTTATTTATCCACGGAAGAAGCAGGGAGCAGGGATATGGCGGAGAAGTGAATTATAGCGCCATAAAGGATGTAAAAAAGGCGCTTGATATACCTGTTATAGGAAGCGGGGACATATTTTCTCCGGAAGTGGCTAAAAAGATGCTGGATGAAACAGGATGCGACGGCCTGCTTGTGGCGCGCGGAGCTCTTGGAAATCCGTGGGTATTTAAAGAGATAACGGAGTTCTTAAAAAATAAAAAGATTATAAAAAGGCCCGCTCGGGATGAGACAGCTGACGTCATGCTGGAGCATCTTAATTCCTATGTTGATTTTTATGATGCTGCTCATGGCGTAAGGAAGTTTCATAGATTTTTCGCATGGTATACAAAAGGGGTGCAAAATGTCAGGGTTTTAAGGGAAAAAGCGTTTCGCATAAAAACAAAGAATGGGATGATCGAGATCATAGAATCTTTTAGGAAATTGACCAATGTTTAATATGTGTGATATAATAGGCGCAATATAAAAAAGGGGCCCCTCGCGGCTAACTGCAGAAATCAAGGGCCACCCGGGGTCAAATTTTGTTTCACAAAATTTGAGGAGGCTTTATGCATTCATACAAAGAATTAGGTTTGGTAAACACAAAAGATATGTTTAAAAAAGCAATGGCAGGCAAATATGCCGTGCCGGCGTATAACTTCAACAACATGGAACAGCTTCAGGCCATAATCACGGCTTGCATAGAGACGAAATCTCCTGTGATACTTCAGGTTTCTTCAGGTGCAAGAAAATACGCAAACCAGATTTTATTAAGGCATATGGCGATGGGCGCAATGGAGATAATCAAAACAGCAGGGTCTAATATTCCCGTGGCGCTCCATCTGGATCATGGCGACACATATGAACTTTGTGTTTCCTGCATAGAGTCGGGGTTTTCTTCCGTAATGATAGATGGTTCAGCCCACAAATTTGAAGATAATGTAACGCTTACTAAAAAGGTGGTCGAATATGCCCATAAATATGATATTACGGTTGAAGGTGAACTTGGAGTGCTGGCGGGCATAGAAGACGAAGTGAGCCATGAAGCGAGCCACTATACTCATCCTGAAGAGGTGGAGGCATTTGTAAAAAAAACCGGCGTTGACAGCCTTGCGATCTCAATAGGCACTTCGCATGGAGCTTATAAATTTAAACTGAAGCCAGGCGAAAGCGTTCCTCCATTGAGATTTGATATATTAGAAGAGGTTGAGAAAAGGATACCCGGTTTTTCTATAGTCTTACATGGTGCGAGCTCTGTAACGGAAGAATACGTAGCGCTTATAAATAAATACGGCGGAAAACTTGAGAACACAGCCGGAGTGCCTGAAGAACAGTTAAGAAAGGCCGCAGCCTCTGCTGTCTGTAAAATAAATATTGATTCAGATGGCAGGCTTGCAATGACAGCCAAGATAAGAGAAGTTTTTGCGGTTAACCCGAGAGAATTCGACCCGCGCAAGTACCTTGGCCCGGCAAGAGACGAACTCATAAAAATGTATAAGCATAAAAATGAGCATGTCTTAGGCTCTGCAGGCAAGGCATAAATATAAAAACTGCATCCCGATTGCAATCAGGATGCGGTTAAGGTGATTATGTTAAATAAAATAGCCCTCATAGCGGGTATTATCTTACCTCTCTGGAATATCCCGCTTATAGTAAGGATCATAAAGCGCCGCTCGTCCAAAGATCTCAGCATTTTCTGGGCGCTGGGCGTATGGATTTGCCTGTTAGCAATGTTTCCAGCAGGCATAAAAAGCCAGGACATTGTCTATAAAGTTTTTACTTTTGTAAATTTTTTCTTTTTTACGTTTGTAATGGTTTTTACAATATTATTCCATAAGTAGCAAGTGAAGATCATACCAATATTTATCCCACACGCAGGCTGCCCTTACAGATGTATATATTGCGATCAGCATAAGATTTCCGGCACGTTAAGCCTGCCTTCTCTAAAAGAAGTAAAATCCACAATAGAAAGGAACCTTAAGACAATTTCTAGAAGCGAAAATCCGGAGGTTGCTTTTTTCGGAGGCACGTTCACGCTTTTACCGGAGAGTCTCCAGAAAAAATATCTCGACGCAGTTTATCCTTATGTAAAAAATAAAAAAATACAAGGCTTGAGGATATCTACCCATCCCGAAGCAGTCACTGAAAAATCTATGAAGATGTTTAAAAAAAGAGGCGGATGTTTGGTTGAACTGGGCGTGCAATCGCTGGATAAAGAAGTTTTAAAAAAATCCAACAGGGTAGTGGATTTCGATACAATCTGGAAAGCGGAGCGGATTATAAAAAAATCAGGCCTTGATTTAGGAATCCAGGTAATGCTCGGATTGCCAGGCGATACGCTGGAAAAGGCAATAAAAACAGCTGAAAAACTCATAGAGTTAAAGCCAAAAACAGCCCGCAT
>Ga0172368_10001299_pt1 | contig 34640 bp, 26 predicted proteins | sample Lak11m_FD_114540 | JGI IMG/M metagenome (GOLD analysis project Ga0172368, IMG submission 114540) | Freshwater microbial communities from Kabuno Bay, South-Kivu, Congo - kab_022012_11m | ecosystem: Environmental > Aquatic > Freshwater > Lake | place: Democratic Republic of the Congo: South-Kivu... | reverse complement strand
ATCCTACATTTACTATTTGCGGGAATTTTACTTGTTGTGCTTTCATATTTTTAAAATTTGACTCGATGTCAAATTTTAAAAAAAATATTCATTCACAGTGGGTATGATTTTATTCTTATGGATTTTCATATGTTTTTAGTTGTTGAATTGCATTATGTATCTCACTTGTAAAAGTTGGGATATCTCTATATGTGCGTGTTATTTTTCTTGTGTTTTTTAATTCGATGAGTTCCCAGTCTCGCTCAATACTATTTCTTAGAAAAATATCTAATCGCCTATTCTTGTTGGAAATATCTAATTCTGGAAATTTTAGCCAAAGCTGTGTTTCAATTCTATCATATTTTTCTCCAAATATCATTTTGTAATGTTGAGCTAAAAGATTTTCAAGTTCGGTTTCTGGAGCTCTTTTATTTACAAGATATTCAAATTCTATAGTTATTTCAGATTTATCATGGTTGTCAATAAATATAGGTTCATATGGGCTTTTACTATTTTTTAGTAAGCCATGTGTCAAATATTTATCTTGAGTGAAATATACTAATTCAAACCTGTCTCCTGAAAAAGAAAATGAAAGCTGTTTACCTTCTTTAGTTATGAAATTTTTAAATGCTTTAATTGTATTGAGGTGATTCAGTTCCAGAAAACTGTCACAACCACCAACAGCTGTTTCTGCTTCTAAACCTATTCTATCCACCAGGTTTGTAAATTTCGGAATTAAATTGTCAAAGTAGAAATCATTATCCAACCCTTCAAAATTAGTTGCAAATGAAATAAGCGGTATCTGGTACATACCATCAAGTGTATATTGCCAACTATTTTCTCTCCTTGAAATTCTATGTTTATAATTTTTTAGTTTCTTAATTAAATCGGGTTCCCATATAGTTTTCTCATCAACATTCGAGAATAGCTCAATTGGTGAAAAAAAAGGAATTATTACATTATAACCTTGATGCTCAAACACTCCTAGTTTACCGGATTTGTCCCAATAATGTTGTTCCAATATTTCAGTTCCAATGGATTTAGTTTTCTGATATTTCATGTCAGACTTATAATCATTCAATTTCCATAATTCATAAACGAATGAGGTAAATGCATCTCTATTTAAGGTTGAGAGTACTTGTTTTATAAACTGCTCATTCATAGTGGAGTGTTCTAATGCACGCTAACATCGTTATAAATTAAATTTTATTTATGATAATCTACCGTATATGCACATTTTATTTTCAAAATTTAATTATTTCCCTTGGTTATTTCGTGATTCAATGTCTTTCGTAACACGCGATTGATTATAGATATTGTTCCTGTACCTGATAAAATCAATCCGATTTTCTTTAACGGCAGCATCAGCGATTGGAAATCGGGTATCATAGTTTCTTTTTCTTATTTTACTCCGCTTGTCAATTAATCTTGAGGTTCTACTTCACAAATATATAAACTTTCAATCACTTCGTTAAAAACATGTTAATTTTTAATTATACTCATTCTTGGCAAGTCTGCGAAAGCTAAGCTGCTTAGAAGGAGTTATACCGAGAGGCACAGCAGCGTAAAATTCGTACCGTATTTACGGTACTCCGATTCGGTATAAAAGAAGGAAAGAGGAGGGTGATAAGGGATATAAGGATATATAAGGGGAGGAGTGGTAACGGAAGTAGCCATAGTAGTCGCAGCCGGTCTCGCCAAAGGCGAGAGCAGTAGGCAAAGCCACACTCAAACCCAACTCCACGCTCCATGCTCCCAACTCCCTGCTCTCTGCTCCCTGCTCTCTGCTCCCTGCCCCCTGCTCCATGCTCCATGCTCCCAACTCCCTGCTCTCTGTTCCCTGCTCTCTGCTCCCTGCTCCATGCTCCCTGCTCCCTGCTCCCTGCCCCCTGCTCCATGCTCCATGCTCCCTGCTCCCTGCAAAGTAAAAAGTTAAAAGTGAAGGTGTTGACCAAAGTAAGATTCACCCACTGTACAAGAAAAAGCCTGTTCCGGCGTTTAAAGTAAAATCGGATCAACAGATGACTGAAACATTCCGTTGGGTAATTAAAATTATTATCGGATTAGTCCTGTTTGTTTGCCTTTCCGTTGTATTATTATATTTTTCTGTATTCTTTGGAATATTCGGCAAACTGCCTGACGCCTCTGAACTTGCCGGAATCAAAAACGCAGAAGCAACACTTATCTTTGCCTCCGATGGTTCTTTGATCGGTAAAGTCTTTGCCAGTAACCGGACAAACATTTCATGGGAGGATGTCCCGCCGCTGCTCGCAGACGCATTGATCAGTACTGAAGACAAGCGCTTTTACAGCCATGAAGGAATTGACCGGTGGAGCTATATCCGGGTGTTTTTTAAAACCCTGCTTTCCGGTGACCGGAGTTCAGGAGGAGGAAGCACCTTAACCCAGCAGCTTGCTAAAAATCTTTATTCACGAATGAACCTCGGAATGCTGACACTCCCCGTAGCCAAGATCAGGGAAGCCATTCTGGCTTACCGGATCGAAAAAATATATTCAAAGGATGAAATAATCCTGTTGTATCTCAATTCTGTCCCTTTTGGAGAAAACGTGTTTGGGATCGAAGCAGCAGCTCAGAGGTTTTTCAGTAAAAGTACAGGGGAACTTACGATTGAACAAATAGCCTTGCTTGTCGGCATGCTGAAGGCAAATACCTTTTTTAATCCCCGGCTTCATCCCGACAATGCCCTAAAGCGCAGAAACCAGGTTTTGCTACTGATGGAGCAACAGAATTATTTAAACCGTTCAATGGCCGACAGTTTGAAAATGCTGCCTTTAAATCTCCGGTATTCAAACTATGAATTGAATTCCCCGGCAGGCTACTTTGTGTACCAGGTGAGCCTCAAAGCTGAAGCAATCCTGGCAAAAATGAAGACAGCTACAGGCCGGGATTATGATTTAAAAAAAAACGGTCTGAAAATTTATACTACACTCGACATAAAACTGCAGGAAACAGCTATTCAGTCGGCGCGTTCGCATTTGGTGAAGATGCAAAAGCTTTTCGATGCCGAGTTGCAGAACCGCCATGCAAGGAAAAGTTGGGAGAAAAAGATGTCGCTCGCAAATGATGCCAAATGGAAGGCGAATGCATCCATTTCAGGTGATATTTTCGACCAGCCCAACGACAGTCAGGAAAATATTACCTATCGCGACAGCCTTTGGCACTATTACCGTATGCTTCATGCCGCCGTTCTGATGATAGAGCCGGAAACAGGTAAAATACGTTCATGGGTCGGGGGAAGCAATTTCAGGTTTATACCCTACGACCTCGTTCTCTCGCACCGTCAAATCGCATCCGCATTTAAACCTGTATTGTATGCTGCAGCCCTGGAACAGGGAATTTCTCCATGTACTTACCTCGACAACGAAGAAAAAGAATACGAGGAATATGAAGGATGGCATCCCCGGAATTTTGACAATAGCAATGGGGATAAAATTGCTCTCTGGTATGCGCTCACCCACTCGATGAACCTTCCGACCATTGATCTTTATTTCAGGACCGGCTATGAATCGCTGAAAGAAATCTGCCGGAAGCTCGGCCTGCCCGTTGCTGAAGGGGATTATCCCGCAGTCGCTTTAGGTTCTTTGGATGTCACACTACAGGAAATCGTGATGGCATACAGCGCCTTTGCCAATCATGGGGATATTGCAGAACCCGTAATGATTGACTCGATAACGGATGCTGCCGGCAACCTTGTTTATTTGAACGGGGGAATCCGGAAGTGGCAGGCCGTTTCGCCGGAAGTGGCTCAGCAAATCACGGCCATGCTTCAGAATGTGATCAACGAGGGAACGGGCAGCAACCTCAGGAGTGTATTTCGCGTTCGCTCTGAAATTGCAGGTAAAACCGGAACTTCGCAGGATTACAGCGATGCCTGGTTGATTTCTTATTCTCCTCATTTGGTGATCGGTACGTGGGTGGGAGCCATGGACCGGGAAGTCCATTTTCATTCTTCCAACGGAAGCGGCTCCAGCCTTGCACTTCCCGTGGCCGGGAGGATTTGGTCGAAGATAGAGAACACCGCCGCCCTCCGGGAAAAATATACCGGATCATTTTTCATACCTGATTCATGCTTCGCACAAATGGACTGCAATCCCATAAAGGAACATACCGCCATGGGTGACTTTTTCGAAAGATTATTCGATAAACCGGAGCATGATAATACATCATCAGGGAAAATAGTTAAAAAGCCGGTTAAAGAAAAAAGTAAAGTCGGGAAATTCCTTGATGGATTGTTTAGAAAGAAATAGTAGGGGAAGATTGTATAGCTTTGTGCTGGGTTAACAATTAAAGTGACTAAATAGTAAGCATCTTAAATATTTCGCAGATGAACAAAGAAAGACTCCGTTTAATTGAGGATAAGGGAAAAAAAGCCCATTGGCGGAAATGGGGACCCTATATTTCCGAAAGGCAATGGGGTACTGTGCGCGAGGACTACAGCAGCAACGGCGATGCCTGGAACCACATCACTCATGAAATGGCCCGCAGCTTTGCTTACCGCTGGGGAGAGGATGGAATAGCCGGAATTTCGGATAACCACCAGTTCTTATGCTTTGCTCCCGCATTCTGGAACGGCAAAGACCGGATGATAAAAGAGCGCTTGTTCGGTCTGAATAATCATGAAGGAAATCACGGAGAAGATGTAAAGGAATTGTATTTTTATCCCGACAATACGCCTACCCATTCTTATATGAAGTTCCTGTATAAATATCCCCAGGCTGAATTTCCTTATAATCAGCTTGCTGAAATAAACAGGAACCGTGACAAGACTCAACCGGAATATGAGATCACGGATACAGGGATTTTTAACGATAATGCTTACTTCGATATTTTTATTGAATATGCCAAAGCCGGCACCCATGATATTCTCGTAAGAATAAGTGCTTTTAACAGATCAAACCATGAAGCTGACTTTCACCTGATACCGCAGGCATGGTTCAGAAACATCTGGACCTGGTCGGGGGATAACGAAAAGCCAGTGATCAGAAGTTCTGAAAGCTCGTTTCTTAAAATAAAACATAAGGATTTGGGTGATTACTATTTGTACTTCCAGGGGGATCCGGAGATTCTGTTTTGCGAAAATGAAACCAATATCAGCAGGCTTTACGGACAGGATAGTGGACAAAGAACATTCAAGGACGGAATAAATGATTTTATTATTGAGAAGAATTCAAATTCATTAAATAAAAATAATTACGGAACAAAAGCCGGTCTTCATTATGAAACAAAAATCATTGGAGGTGGAAATGCCTGCTTCCAGTTCAGACTGACAAATAGTGAGTATCCTGATCCATTTAATGATTCAGAAGCGATATTTCAAACAAGAATTAATGAAGCGGATGATTTCTATTCTGAAATACAGAAAAACATAACTTCTGAAGAGTTAAAAAGAATACAAAGGCAGGCTTTTGCCGGCATGCTCTGGGGTAAGCAATTCTATTATTACGATATACAGCAATGGCTCAAAGGCGACCCTGCCATGCACTCTCCTCCGCAGGAACGCAGAAAGGGAAGAAATTCCGAGTGGTTTCACCTGTACAATTCCGATATTATTTCGATGCCGGATAAATGGGAGTACCCGTGGTACGCAGTGTGGGATCTTGCTTTTCACACCATTCCATTTGCCGTCATAGATCCTGAGTTCGCAAAAAAGCAGCTTGTCCTTCTAACCCGTGAATGGTATATGCATCCTAACGGCCAGCTTCCTGCTTATGAGTGGAACTTCAGCGATGTAAATCCTCCGGTTCATGCGTGGGCGGCGTGGAGGGTGTTCAAGATAGATGAAAAGATAACCGGCAAAGCCGATGTTCAGTTTCTCGAAAGGGTTTACCATAAGCTTCTTCTTAACTTTACCTGGTGGGTAAACAAAAAGGATGAGGAAGGCAGAAATATTTTCCAGGGCGGATTTCTGGGCATGGACAACATAGGGTTATTCGACAGGAATGAAAAGCTTCCATCGGGCGGAATGTTAAACCAGTCGGACGGTACAAGCTGGATGGCTATGTTTGCACTGAATATGATGCGTATCAGCCTCGAACTTGCAAGGACGAACGCCAGCTATCAGGATATGGCCTCCAAGTTCTTTGAGCATTTCCTTCATATTGCAGGTGCCATGACCAGGGCAGCGAGAGAAGGAATCGGCCTGTGGGACGAGGACGACAGTTTTTATTACGATGTACTCGACACTTTTCATACACAGCCTTTAAAAATAAAAATCAGGTCTATGGTGGGACTGATACCACTCTTTGCGGTCGAAGTCCTCGAACCCGGCCTGATGGCACAAATGCCTGAATTTGAAAAGCGGATGAACTGGTTCCTAAATAACCAACCTGAACTTGCATCGCTGGTTTCAAGGTGGAATGAACCAGGAGTTGGGGAGCGCAGGCTATTGTCGCTCCTTCGCGGAAGCAGAATGAAAAAATTATTGAAACGTATGCTCGATGAAAATGAATTCTTTTCTCCTTATGGGATCAGGTCCCTTTCTAAATATTACAAGGATAATCCATACTCCTTCTATATTGATGGTGAGCATTTCAGGATTAAATATACACCGGCGGAATCGGAAACAAATATGTTCGGGGGTAACTCAAACTGGCGGGGGCCGGTATGGTTTCCGGTCAATTTCCTGATCATCGAATCGCTTCAGCGGTTCCATCATTATTATGGTGATGATTTCCGGATCGAATGCCCTACCGGCTCAGGCAATTATACCTCGATAAAAAAAGTATCGGAAGAAATTTCAAAACGACTGGTTTCCATCTTTCAAACGAACGAAAAAAACTTTAGACCTGTAAACGGAGACGAAGGCCTTTTGTACAATGATCCATTCTTTAAAGACTATATCCTGTTCTATGAATACTTTAACGGCGAAACCGGCAAAGGCCTTGGCGCCTCGCACCAGACAGGATGGACCGGGCTGGTTGCCAAACTGATTCAACCGAAGAAAGCCTGACCCCTGATCTTTACCTGATCCTATCTCGGCGGAATTTAATCCCGTTAATAATAAACCATGCCTGTGTTATTTCGCCTTTTTCATTTGGGACAAATTCGAATACCTTATCCTGTCTGTCGGAATAATAGAATTTTGTTTCCGATTCGGGGATCAGTTCAAGATCAGGAAAGCCCTCCGTTCTGCGGTAGAGTTTGCCATCACTGACAAAGATTTCAATTGTCCATTTGTCATCGTAAATATTTCCGGCCCAAATACCGGTATATCTTTTTAATATTTCTGGATTAAGTTTATACGGTTCATGTTTGTATGGCTGTGTAAAATCAGTGCCGAAGATAATGGCCGAAAGGGCTTCAGCAATTCTGTCAGGATTTTCTTCATTGTTTTGTAAAACCGCGACATAACAATTATCATCAATAAATCTGTAAATTGTGGAATGAAAACCTGAAGTTCCTCCGCGCGAAAATATTCGCCTGTGGGTCATAAAGGAATCCGCCCAAACGCCATAGCCTAAATTATACCAAAAAGGATCCATAACTTCTCCCATAGTATTCGCCGGGTCGGCACTATTTTTTGCCTGAGCAATGGAAAAACCATAAGGATAATACATTTTCTTCCTGGAAGCCTCAGTTAATATTGAATTTCCATTGAGCGCCCTGTCCCATTTATACATATCCTCAACTGTCGAAAACATCGAACCGCATCCAAACATTAAGTCGGAGCGATAAGCTTCATTAAAGGCATTTACAGTTCCATCAGGTGTGATCCTGTATCCGCTTGCTCTGTTTTGCAGTATCGTATCATACCTTACGATTCCCGTGTTCATCATTCCGGCCGGTTTTAATATTTGCTCTTTAAGGTAGTTTTCGAAACTATCACCCGAAACTTTTTCGATAATCAATCCCAGCAGGAAATAATTTGTATTGCTGTAATTCAAATCCGAGCCGGGCAGGAAATCAAAGAGTTTCGTCTTCATAAAAGCAACCATTGAATCCTTTGTGATTACTGTGGGTCTAATATCAAATTCTTTCAGATGAAAATAATCCTGTACACCTGAAGAATGGGTAAGAAGCATGTGAAGTGTCACGGTATCGCCATATTCAAAACCGGGTAAGTATTTACCGAGAGTATCATTCAACTTTAATTTTCCATCTTCCTCCAACCGAAGAATGCAGGCCGCAGTAAATTGCTTGGTATTGGATGCAATACTGAATTTTGTCCCTGCTGTGTTTTGTAAATTCCATTCCCGGTTCGCAAGTCCATAGCCGTTATTTAATATTATGCTGTCGTTCCTGGCAACAAGGACGGCGCCGCTGAAATTATTAAAATCTGCTTGAGCCTTCATATAATGGTCCAAACGATTGGTCAGATCATTCTGTCCAAGGGTCAAACGTCCTAAAGAAAAAATCAGAAAAGTGAATGTCAGGATTATTGTTCTTCTCATCGGATGAATTTTGAGAGTAACGCTGATTATAATCTTTTCTTGCTGTGCACTTAAATAAACCGGGTACAGATGTTTACCTGTATTTCGCTCAATTTTTTTCAAGCCACCGTCAAGAGACGTGTGCATAAAGGAAAATAATTTCCGCATAAACCTAATAGTTATTGTTATAAGTCCCAGGCCGACAGGATTAACAAATTTATTGGATGTCAAATGGTTCACACACACGTGCCATAACATATCCTGATAAATCCTTCGCTTCAGACAGGTTGCCGGAATATAACTCAAAACAGAAGGAATAGTTTAGCAAGCCTGAAAAAACAGCCTGTTTTTCAGTGGTTTTTAATATGAAGAATGGTGAATTGAGAGCAGCGGCATTAGCAGTCTAAAAATCCGAAACCAGTTCGCAGCACTTCACAACCTTCATGGACACCGTTCGGATTTGGCAAATCTAAAAATGCTCGGACCGATCAATCTTCTTTCAGAAATTCCTCTTTGGATGTTATTTTAAAAGGAGGTATTTTTTCCATTGACAGTTGTGCATTGAGGTTCGGAATATCAATCTTAATGATTTTATCCAGTCCTGCCTGCTTTTCTGATACCTGTCCGATTAAAATTTCCAACCTGTCAATCTGATTCTGTGTAGGCTTACCCTGATAACCATTGACGGCGCTGTAAATATCGGCAATTTTTTCGCGCAGCTTTTCTTCACCCGTTATTGCGCTGGTAACCGTGGTTGCTACAAGCTCTTTATGCAATACATCCATATTGTCAGCTAAATCATTAAGCATGCTGCCTAAAGTTTTGTTATTTGCAACTGCCGATTTTTCCCTTGCCTGGGCAGTGATATCCGATAGTACTTTGTCGGTATAAGCCAAATCTTCGAGGAGGTTATACGCCTTCATTAATATTTCGAGACGTTTATCGCGGTCGGCAATGGTATGCGGAATTGTGGGATCATATTCGATGCTGACTTTGCCTTCCCAGGATTTATCATCTTTCACGATTTTCACTGTATAAACACCCGGAGGATACGCCGGTCCATATAATGCCTGCGGAACCAGAAGGGGTGAGGGCGGAACTTTTGGCCCTTTCTTACGGATAGGCCACGGAACCCGGTTGATTCCCTTTCGTTTTCCGGCGGGCAATTCCTTAATTTTTTCACCCTTGTCATTATAAATCTCAATATGCATTTCACCAAAAACGTGGCGTTTGTTCATATAATAATTAATAAGCAATGATCCTGGCGGATTAGATCCTACTAACTCATCATCACCGTAAAAATCCATTTCATAATCAAGATGGCCGATCAGGAATGGTCTTGAATCGAGAAAAGCGACATCCTTTTGCAAAATTTCTTCTGTAAGAAGACGCAATGGAGTGATGTCGTCAATAATCATGATACCACGGCCATGAGTGGCCAGTATGAGGTCGTTTTCCCTTTCCTGGATCACCATATCACGAACCGGTACAGCCGGCATATTCCCCTTAAATTGCGACCAGACTTTGCCCCCGTCAATCGAGATAAAAAGTCCCGATTCTGTTCCCAGGAATAATAGCTGTGGATTTACCGGGTCTTCAATAATTTTATGGCAAAAACCTTTGATATGCTCATCCGTGATTAATTTCCATGTAGTGCCATAATCACCGGTACGGAATACATAAGTCGTCATGTCCCCTGTACTATGGCCATCGAATGTAACATAGCAGGTTCCTGCATCATATTTGCCCGGGCAAACGGATGATACCCATGTGTTGGAAGGAAGTCCTTTAACATTGACAACGACATTCGTCCAGTTTTTACCCCTGTCTGTAGTTAATTGAAGATTGCCATCATCGGTACCGACCCAAATCACGTTCGGGTCAATAACAGATTCGCCTATGGTATAAATGGTGCAATGGTTTTCTGCCGTTGAATTATCAATCGTGACTCCACCCGTCTTTTCCTGTTTAAGCTTATCAGGATCATTTGTAGTAAGATCGGGGGATATTCTTTGCCATGAATCCCCTTTATCCTCACTGCGGTACAAATACTGCGATCCGACATACATCACATCTCTTGCCGGACTAAAAACAACAGGTGTATTCCAGTTAAAGCGCAATTCTTTTTCTCCTTCCTCGGCGAAAGGTTTAATCTCTTTTGTTTCCCGGGTATCAACTGTTTCTCTCATGATGTTGCCACCCTGGTATTGCCAGTAAATGATGTTTTCATCGTACTTATCAGGAAAAACATAAAAACCATCGCCGCCTCCTACGTTATTCCAGTCACGGTTTTGAATGCCGCCCGGGCTTTTTGATGGTGCTTTCCAGGAGCCGTTATCCTGCAAACCTCCATAAATATTATAGGGATATTTGTTGTCCACAGTGGCATGGTAAAACTGCGACAGCGGTAAATTCCTGATAAAGCGCCATGAGCTGCCCTTATCGTTCGAAATATAAAGGCCTCCGTCAGTTCCCTGATACAAAGTATTGTTGTCATTTTTACTGATCCAAAGCGGATGCAGGTCAGTATGAATATTGCCGCCGGCAATATATGTTGCGTTAAAGTTTTTACCGCCATTTTTACTGTAACTCAAATAATAGCCGGGCTTATAAATCCTGTTTGAATCCACGGGATCAGCAACAATATTTGAAAAGTAAAACGGCCTGGATCCCATTTCAGGAGTATCGTTAATTTTTACCCATGATTTACCCTTGTCACCGGACCGGTACAATGCCGATTTTTCAGACTCGATCAATGCAAAAACTATTTTCGGATTGGGCGGAGAAATGATCACAGCTATTCTTCCTAATTTTCCGGCAGGGATGCCTTCCGTCACTTTCGTCCAGTTTGTTCCTGCATCCCGGGAAATATAAAGCCCGCTTCCTTGCCCTCCTGAGTTAAAGAAATAGGGGTACCGCCTGAATTCCCACATGCCTGCGTACAATATATCCGGTTCTGAGGGGTCAATGGCAAGGTCGGCACAACCGGTATTTTCGTCAACAAATAAAATTTTCATCCATGTCTTCCCGCCATCAGTGGTTTTATAAACCCCTCTTTCGGAGTTTGAATTCCAGAGATGACCAAGTGCAGCAACATAAATTGTGTTGGGATCATTGGGATGCAAGATTATCCGGGCAATCCTTTCGGTATTTTCAAGCCCCATTTTTTTCCAGTTCTCTCCACCATCAGTAGTTTTATAAATACCATCGCCGACCGAAGTACTGTTCCTCACCCAGGTTTCTCCGGTTCCAACCCAGACCGTATCCGGGTGATTCTGGTCAATAGTCACAGCTCCGATGCACTGGTTGTATTTATCGAAAACAGGTTTAAAATTCACTCCTCCGTTTGTTGTTTTCCAAACCCCGCCGCTTGCACTGCCGACATAAATTATCCGCGGGTCGTTTTGAACAGCATCGAGTGCTGCTATCCTGCCGCTCATGGTTGCCGGACCTATATGCCTTGCTTCAATAGCGCCAAATGTGTTTTCACTGACCGTAATATTTTCAGTTGGTTGAGCATAACTGAGAATAGATGTGAAAAAGAGAAACGCTGTACAAACTTTCCTGGTTTTGTCATTGAAAAGTTTTTTCATAGGGTTTTGATTTAGTTAAGTGACTGTTTAAACAGGATTATTATGCCATTATGTGCGTAAATTTGAAACAAGTTAAAAATACACCGGCATAATTCTATTCCTGAGCCGGTTTTTCCTGTTTTGGAGGCATGGTAAAGATTGATAGATCAACACTCGCGTCGAATTCTAGCTTTTCAATATTGATCTGGCTCATTGTTTGGCCGTTTGTCCGCGATTCAATGCTGAAGGCTACAAGCATACCGTCCTGTTCCCTGTAGTTTGAAAACAACGTTTCACTTTCAACCACAGATTCACCTGCTTTCATTTTCGTTGATGTTTTCAACAGGACAAAATTCTCAACATCAATAAAGTGAGAATAGCTATTTTGATTTGTATCGGTTTGATTTATTCTGAACACCTCTGTTCCTTCCATATCTTCCTTTCCAGCCAATTCTGTGACATATCCCTTTTCGCCATAATTATATAACATTCCATCGAAGTCCGCCTGTCTTTTAAGAGCGTCAAACTGATCCCCTGAAAGCTCGATGGGGTCGGTTGTTCCGGTCCACGGCGCTACAAACCAGGCTTTTTCACCGTCGAACGCCTGTATCATTAATGCGCCCTGTATGTCAACTTCAAGCCTGAATTTGTTTGGCCGTACCTGAACGGTGGCAAAATTTGTTTCCATTCCCTGGAAAATGCTTTTACCGGTTGCTTTCATGGAGTTGATCTTGTTGAATTTCTTTTGTCCGGTAGTCTTAAAATGCGAATTTAATACCTCCTCAAGAGTTTGTGCCTCAAGGTTAAAGATAAGGCCAGCGGTCAGCAGCAATAAAATACATAATTTTTTCATGGTTCTAATTTTAAATGAATAATGCCCGAACAAACATAATCAAAAAAAGTTAATCTATAATTGAGTATTTATTTGTAAAATTGCAGCCGTTTTAATAACCTTTAGTTTTAAATGATCATTAGTTTCAGACGAATCAGTTGCAGGCCTTTTATTACAATAATTATCGGACTATTTGCATTTGCTATTAAATTAAGCAATGCTTCTGAAAATGATACCCTTACTCATCATGCTGAAACGGAATTCAATCCGGGTTCGATGATCGTTGAACATGTAATAGATTCGCATGAATGGCACATCATGACAATCGGTCAAAAGCATGTATCGGTACCCTTACCTGTAATTATATATTCATCCGGGAAATTAGACGTTTTTATGTCATCCGAATTTCATCATGGCCACCAATCCTACAAAGGCTATAAACTGGAATCAGAGGGAGAAAATAAGGGAAAGATCGTTTTGGAAGAAACCGGAGATATTCCTCTCGACCTGTCCATCACAAAAAATGTAGCCTCCATGCTCATCAGTATGGTATTGATTTCCGTGATTTTTATTTCTATCGGCAGAACATATACCCGAAGAAAAGGACAGGCTCCCAAAGGAATACAATCTCTGCTTGAACCGCTTATTCTTTTCATTCGTGATGATGTTGTGAAAGCTTCAATAGGTGAAAAGAACTTTGAGAAATATCTTCCCTACTTGCTGACTTTGTTCTTTTTTATTTTTTTCAATAATTTGCTAGGCCTGGTACCCTTTTTCCCGGGAGGAGCAAATCTCACCGGGAATATTGCAGTAACGATGGTTATGGCGCTGTTCACTTTTGTAATTACTTCGTTTAGTGCAAATAAAAGTTACTGGATACATATTGTGAATACACCGGGAGTGCCCTGGTGGCTTAAAATACCGGTACCTTTGATGCCGATTGTGGAATTGATGGGAGTTTTTACGAAGCCGTTTGTTCTCATGGTTCGTCTTTTTGCCAATATAACCGCCGGGCATATTATCGTACTGGGTTTTATGAGCCTTATTTTTATCTTTGGGAATATGAATCCTGGAATAGGGTATGGAGTTTCTGTTGTTTCGATCGCATTTGCTGTTTTTATGGGACTATTGGAACTACTGGTAGCATTTATCCAGGCTTATGTTTTTACTTTGCTGTCGGCGCTTTATTTTGGAATGGCAACGGAGGAGCATCATTAAGTGGTTCAAGGTTTCAGGTTCAAGGTTTCAGGTTGGGTAAATGGATTTGGGAAGTGAGTTGGAGGTGAAGGATAATTATATGGAAGTAAGTATAGAAATTAATAACAGTTTTAATAAATAATAGATTATGACAATTTTAGCTATTTTATTGGAAGTTGCAATTGCAAAAATGGGAGCAGGCCTGGGTGCAGGAATAGCTGCCATAGGTGCAGGTATCGGGATCGGTCAGATCGGAAAAGGCGCTGTTGAATCAATTGCCCGTCAGCCGGAAGCTGTGGGCGATATCAGGGCAAATATGATCGTGGCTGCCGCCCTCATCGAAGGTGTTGCCTTCTTTGCAATTGTTGTTTGTCTGTTGATACTTTTCCTGTAGAAACAGAAATGACCCTTTATGTTTCAGCGGTTGGCTGAAACATAAAGGTTTATAATTTAAATAATAATAATACAATTCATAAGATAATATGGAACTCGTACAACCCGGAATTGGACTGATCCTTTGGATGACAATAGCGTTTGCCCTTCTGATATGGATACTGGCGAAGTTTGCCTGGAAACCGATCATGAAAGGTTTGAAGGAAAGAGAACAAACGATTGATGAAGCTCTACACGCGGCTAACAAAGCCCGTGAAGAAATGAAAGAGCTGAAATTTTCGAACGAACAATTATTAAAGGAGGCCAAGGAAGAAAGAGATAACCTCATGAGGGAGGCGCGTAAAATCAAGGAATCAATCATTGAAACTGCAAGGATAAAGGCAAATGAAGAAGCCCGGCGGATCATTGAAAACGCAAGGGAAAATATTCAATTTGAAAAGCTGGCCGCCATTCATGATATGAAAAATCAACTGGCTTTGTTGTCAATCGAAATCGCTGAGAAAATTCTAAAAGAAGAACTGGCAATTAAAGACAAACAGAAAGAGCTTGTTGAACGTCTGATTGATGATGTAAAGTTCAATTGATCCGGCCTGAACATTATGGTTTTTAAATAATGAATGAAATCAAAATAGCTGACAGGTATGCAAGAGCGCTGTTCGATTTGGCTCTCGAAAAGGACATGCTCGAAAAAATCAGAACCGATATTGCATTGGTCAGAAAAGTGTGTCAGGAAAACAGGGATTTTATAAATTTCCTTCACAGTCCTGTTATCAAAGAAAGCAAAAAAATTGCTGTTATCAGGGAACTCTTTGGTAAAAAAGTTCAGGAAATTATGCTTGGCTTTATGATCATTATTACCCGAAACAGGAGGGAAAGCCTGTTACCGGTCATCGCCAGGCGATTTGTTGAAATTTATAAAACTAATAAAAATATTATTACAGTAGATTTGACAACAGCGGTTGGTATCAGCGACGAATTCCGGAAAAGAATAGTTAGACTGATAGAAAAAGCAACCCAATCTGAAGTTGATCTGCAATATAAGATTGATGAATCAATTATCGGGGGATTTGTAGTGACTTTTATGGACAAACAGTACGATGCAAGTATATTAAGACAAATTCAGAATTTAAGGCAGGAATTCAACATTAATTTATATATCAAAGGATTTTAACTGATTAAACAAAAGATTCAGGATGGCAGAAATTAAACCAGCGGAAGTATCAGCAATATTAAGGCAGCAATTGTCAGGATTAAGCAGTACAGCAGAACTTGAAGAAGTAGGTACTGTCCTTCAGATAGGTGATGGTATTGCACGCATATACGGATTGAATAATGCCCAGTCGGGGGAATTGATTGAATTCGAAAAGACGGGCCTGATTGGTATAGTTTTGAACCTCGAACAGGATAATGTAGGAGCCGTGTTGCTGGGAGAAGCAAAAAATATTCTCGAAGGCGATAAGGTAAAGAGAACCGGAAAGATCGCATCCATTGAGGTGAGTGAAGAAATGGTTGGAAGAGTGATTGATACACTGGGTGAACCTATGGATGGAAAGGGTGAAATTGGCGGTGTAAAAGTGAAAATGCCACTCGAAAGGAAAGCTCCGGGTGTAATCTTCCGCCAGCCGGTGAATGAGCCTTTGCAAACCGGTATAAAACCTATTGATGCTATGATTCCAATTGGGCGCGGTCAGCGCGAACTTATCATTGGCGACCGGCAAACAGGCAAAACTGCCATTGCTATTGATACCATCATTAACCAGAAGGAAAACTATGAAAAAGGGCAACCGGTTTATTGCATCTATGTTGCAGTCGGCCAGAAGGGCTCCTCTGTCGCCAATATTCATAAAACACTTGAAGATAACGGTGCAATGGCCTATACCATTATTGTCATGGCTACTGCTTCCGATCCGGCTGCAATGCAGTTTTATGCTCCTTTTGCCGGTGCAGCGATTGGTGAATTTTTCAGGGATACCGGACGGCCGGCGCTGGTTATTTATGATGACCTTTCAAAACAGGCCGTAGCTTACCGTGAGGTGTCACTTTTGCTTCGCAGACCTCCGGGCCGTGAAGCCTATCCCGGTGATGTTTTTTACCTTCATTCAAGGCTTCTCGAAAGAGCCGCCAAGATCATCGAATCGAATGAAATTGCTTCAAAAATGAACGACCTTCCCGAATCCCTGAAACCCCTTGTGAAGGGTGGCGGATCTCTTACCGCACTGCCCATCATCGAAACACAGGCAGGTGACGTATCTGCATACATCCCGACAAATGTCATCTCTATTACCGATGGACAGATTTTTCTTGAGACCACTTTGTTCAATTCAGGGGTTCGGCCTGCCATTAATGTGGGGATATCGGTTTCGAGGGTGGGAGGAAATGCTCAGATCAAGGCGATGAAGAAAATAGCCGGTACCCTGAAACTCGACCAGGCCCAGTTCCGGGAACTGGAAGCCTTCTCGAAATTCGGTTCCGATCTGGATGCTGCAACACTCGCTGTGCTTGATAAAGGAAAACGGAATGTTGAAATCCTGAAGCAGCCGCAATACTCGCCTATGCCGGTTGAAAATCAGATTGCAATTATTTTTTGTGGAACCAGAGGCCTGATAAAGAAAGTTCCTGTTAATAAAGTTCATGATTTTGAAGTGTTTTACCTGCACGATCTCGAAGCTAATCACAATAATATATTAGAAACTCTCAGAAAAGGACATTTAACGGATGAGGTAATTAATACCCTGGAACAGGTAGCCTCTGAAGCAGCTAAAAAATTTGAGGTTTAGAAAATACAGGGATTCCACACTTGATATAAATTACAGCGCGATGAGGAAAAGGGAAATAGGGAATATAGCGGAAATAAGGGAAATAGGGGAAAGATAAATAGAAATTCCCCTACCCCTGAGCAGATGTACAGTTCCATCAATTTTATAATGAATAGTTATTCTTAATTTTTTAAATGGCAAGTCTAAAGGAAGTTAGAATAAGGATTGCATCAGTAAAGTCAACGCAACAAATTACCAGTGCGATGAAAATGGTAGCTGCCTCAAAGCTCCGGCGAGCACAGTCGGCCATTATCCGTCTTAGACCTTATGCTGCAAAACTTCAGGAATTTCTCAGGAACCTGAGCAGCAGCCTCGATAGTGGAGATTCCGGAAGTGTTTATTCATCACAACGCCATCCCGATAAAGTTTTATTAGTCCTCATTTCGTCGAACCGTGGCCTTTGCGGAGCATTTAATAGCAATGTAATTAAGTTGGCAAATCAGGTAATCGGTAATAAATACAGCCAACAGCATGGAAGCGGCAAGCTTGATATCATTACAATCGGGAAAAAAGTCTCGGAATTTTACAGGAGGAGAAACTTCAATGTAATTGAATCGCATGATGCAATTTTTGATCGGTTGACTTTTGAGAATGTAGTGCCTATAGCTGAAAAATTAATGAAACTCTTTGAAAATAAGGATTACGACCGTATAGAGATCGTTTATAACCAGTTTAAAAATGCTGCTACTCAACGGATTGAATGTGAACAATTTTTGCCTGTTCTGCCTGTCGAGCAACATGCAGGAACACAGAAAACACAAAAGGCGGATTACATTTTCGAACCCGGCAAAGATGAAATCATAAGGGATCTGATACCGAAATCACTGAAAATACAGTTTTACAAGGCTATACTCGATTCTTGGGCTGCTGAGCAGGGAGCAAGGATGACCGCAATGCATCAGGCGACAGATAATGCGAAAGAACTTCTTAAAGATCTGAGCCTTGCTTACAATAAAGCACGTCAGGCAGCCATAACAGGAGAGATACTTGAAATAGTCGGTGGCGCAGAAGCATTAAGAGGATAAATCCTAACTTTTCAACTTCGGCCGGAAAGTCATAACTTCGAATCCTGAGTTTTCCTCAATATCCCGGCTAACCTGATCTTCACAATTTACGATTTTTTGAACATTATTCAAATATCGGCTGTTGATTGATATTGAATGAATTTTAATAAAGAACAAAAAATTATTTAAAAATAACCATTATGATATCAAAGAAAGTTGAAAAGGCACTCATTGATCAGATTGAAAATGAGGAACAGTCATCCCGTTTTTATATGGCAATGGCTTCGTGGTGCGAGGTTAAAGGATATCCTGGTGCAGCAAAATTTTTGTACAAGCATTCCGATGAAGAACGGCTCCACATGACTAAACTTATCAAGTACCTGAATGACAAGGGGGGGTATGCTGTTTTGCAGAAACTTGAAATGCCGGATAGTAAGTATGAATCTTTGCTGCAAATTTTTGAAAAAATTCTTCATCATGAGGTATCGGTAACTCAAAGTATAAATATACTTTTTGAAACCGCATTTAATTCAAAAGATTATACTACCGGCCAGTTTCTTCAATGGTATATTGAGGAGCAGATAGAGGAAGAACGAATGTTCAAGGGAATTCTTGATAAATTCCGGCTTGCAGGAAACGAAACCGGAGGCTTATTTATGCTTGACAAAGAACTTGAATCTATGTCGGGGGCTAAATCTGCGGATGTTAATCCCGGTTGAGCCTTTCTGCTATGGATGTTTTATATAATCACGTAATTCATCTTTAAGGAATCCTTAATTGTTTGGTGATCCATTTTCAATCCATATCCTGAACATTGTGACAATGCAGTCCGATAGTTGGGCTGACTGATATGGCATAGGTTTAAACAATGGATCATGACTAACCGAACCATACAATCTGCCGTTTTGGGCAAGTGCAAGCACCTGGTTATATGTTTCAAGGCTAATTCCACCAGATGGATCTGGACCGATATGACAGCCCTTGCAATATATATCTATAACTGGGGATATATCGTTTGAAAAAGTCAAGTCGAGCGTATCGCAGGGAGGTTCCGGGCATGAATTGTCGGGCGCTCCCTGAAGTATCCATATACTTATCAGGCTGACCTGGTACGAACTCAATTTTAATCTCGGTTTAGGCGGCATTGATTCTTCCAGAATAGAATTAGCCGTAATTGTCTTATATATTTCGCTCTTATTTGGTTTTCCGGGTTCTACATAATTCAGAATCTCATCATAAGTTGTCAGGGGAGGTTCTTCTTCACCGGAGGAAGCGCTGTGACAGCCGGGGATGGCACAATTTGAATTGATAAGTGGAAGTACCTGCTCCTGAAAGCAAACAACCGGCGTATCAGGCATCAGAACCGGTTCATGACTGCATGATAAGAGAATCATTACGAAAAACAGAAATATAAATGTGCAAAAAATAAAATATATTTTCATAAACCAAAATTCCAAACCAAAGATTTTATTTCCAGAAACAGAACCGTAAAAGTAATACAATCATTTAGGTTAAGCCGGCTAAACAACGATTTTCGGGTAATTTATTGTATGCGCAAAAAAATGCCAACCTATAACCGTAAGTATTTCGAAATTTCTATATATTTGCTTAATCAAATCAATAATGGGAAAAAAAGTAATATTTGCCTGATGAAATATAAAATAGTGAACTTTATTGAAAGTTAAACGTAAAAAATCCTTTGTCTCAAATTATATGAGACTCTTCAATAGTGCGGGCAAGAATACATACGCAGAAAGTATTTTATCATGAAGGAAAAAAAAATGAATGATAAAGTAAATTTACCAAAAGAAATAAGGAAAAGAATTGAAAAGGTTTTAAAAGATGATGCAGCGGGTAATTTCGCTGATAAGGATGTCGTTAAGCAACTTTTTATGGATTTTAATTCCTATGCCAATGATTTGGAAATTGAAAACATTGAATTACAAAGGGCATTGGAGGATCAAAAAGAATTTGCCCTGAATCTTTCAGGATTGCTTGATGAGGCTCCTTTTGGTTATTTAATAATTGATGCGGATTTTATAATCAGAACTGCAAACAAGACATTTTTGGATATTTCTGGAACAAGTATAACCTCTCTCCTCAACACTCCATTAACCGGGCTTATTGACCCTTCAAACGTGGCTGATTTTAGGCGGCAAATCAAACAAACATTAAAATCAGGAAAAAAGCAGAAGCAGCAGTTGACCTTAAGAGTATCCAGTGGTTTTAAAACAGTTCTTTTTGAAAGTGAACAAGTAAATCAAGGTACGACTTCCTTTATCAGGTGTTCATTTTCGGATATTTCCGTATATAACAACCTTGAATCTGTACTCAAACAAAGTCAGCTTCAATATCAGAACCTGATGGAAGTTTTGAAAGATGGCATAGTCCTTCTCGATAAAAAATGCAATATAATTGAAGCCAATCAGGTTTTTTCTGGCATGGTCGGTTATAGCTTGAAGGAACTTCATGAGATGGATAATTTTTTTATGCTTTCATCAGAAGTGACAAGGCATTGGGAGCAGGAGGAAGTTTGGAATAAATTAGTCAGGGATGGTTTTTCGGATATTTATGAAAAGGAATTCATTTGTAAAAATGGTCAGCTTCTAACGGTTGAGTTTTATTTCAATGCTATTCCGGTTGATAAGGGAAAACCAGGATTATTCTGGGGAATTGCAAAAGATATCAGTGAAAGAATCAGGGCGGGTAAAGCATTACTGGAACAGGATGAACGCTTTGATGCCGTTACACTTTTTATTAATGAATGGGAATACTGGCGTGGAATCGATGGGAAGATTCAATATGTATCACCGGCTTGTGAGAGGATTTCGGGGTATTCAACCGCAGAATTTGAAAAAAATTCCAATTTACTCGAGCAAATAATCCATCCCGATGATTTAAGTACTTTCCGGAAGCATAAGGTTCTTACCGGGCACGAAAAGGAAGGTGCCGAAATACATTCATTGAATTTCAGGATTATTTGCAAGGACAAAACAATTAAGTGGATTGGCCACTCCTGCCAGAATATCAGGACGTCCGATGGTACTTATCTTGGAATCAGGGGAAACAACCGCGATATCACTGAAAAGAAACAAATTGAAGTAAGCCTTGAGGATAAAAACAAATCATTGTCGTTTCTAAACAAGGTGGCGATTGAACTGGCTTCACTGCCCGAGGAGGGCAATCTGCCGGATTTTTTGATAAAACAACTTAAAGAGTTTACCAATGGTATATTCGTAAGTTATTCGGAATATGATCCGTCAGAACATGTTTTACGTACCAGGCATATTGATATTGATAACGAGACACTTAAGAAGGTTCTGAATTTAATTAATCAGGATGAGCTTAATATTGAGTCACCTGTTTCGGAAGAGACATATAAAATTATGACGGAAACCATTGTTGGAATCCGTCATACCATTTCTGAGATCACTTTTGGTGCAATTCCGGAAGTAATCGGAAAAGTAATCAAATCAATTCTCAATGCCGACAGGTTTTATGGTATTGTGTATATGGCTGAAGGTGAATTATACGGGACTTCTGTCATTGCATTACGAAAAGATCAGCCTGATCCACCTGTTGATTTTCTTGTTTCATTTGCGCACCTTACTGCTGTTTCGTTGCGCCGGAAAAAGGCCGAGCAATCACTTCGTGAAAGTGAGGAGCGGGTCAGAATCACCTTATATAGTATCGGTGATGCCGTAATTTCTACAGATAGGGATGGCCTGATCAGAAAAATGAATCCTGTAGCCGAAAAACTTACAGGATGGACAGAGGCTGAATCGCGGGGAAAGATTTTAGAAGAAGTCTTTAATATCATAAATGAGGAGTCGCATGAGAAAGTTGAAAATCCGGTTAAAAAGGTACTTCGCGAAGGAATGGTTATTGGGCTTGCAAATCATACCCTGCTTGTTTCAAAAACCGGGAATGAAATCCCGATTACCGATAGCGGGGCGCCCATTAAGAACCGGGATGGGGGAATTGATGGTGTGATACTTGTTTTTCGTGATCAGACCGATGAACGTGCCATTCAGAATGCACTCTTTAAAGAAAAGGAAACTGCCCGACAGTATTTTAACATCGCCGGGGTAATTATGCTGGTTCTTGATGAGGTTGGTTGTGTAAAGCATATCAATAAAAAAGGATGCGAGATTCTTGGATTCGGGCCGGAGGATATTATCGGCAAAGAATGGTTCGCAAATTTTTTACCTGTGGCAAATAGAGAAGAAGTATATAAAATATACAGGGAAATAATGGCGGGCGACCTGCGGATAAATGAATACTTTGAAAATACGATATTGTGCAAAAATGGTGATGAAAAGCTTATAGCATGGCACAATTCAGTGGTTGCGGATGATAACGGGAAAATAATGGGTACCTTGTCTTCAGGAGATGACATCACCCTGCGGCGTCAAATCGAAGTGGCTTTGCGCGACAGCGAGGAGAAATACAGGTCACTGATTGAAAATATGCTTGATGCTGTGATTATATTGGATTTTGATGGCAATATAAAGTTTTATAATTCTTCAGCCCTTAAATTATACAGTGAAAAAACTGATCTGAACCTTCTCGGTGAAAGTATGTCCAGATTTCTTCACCCGGATTCACTGTTTCAGGCAATTAGTGATCTTGAGAAAGTGAAAAACGCAGAATCCATTTCAACCCAGTATAAAATAGTCAACGAAATGGGTGAAATAAGGTGGATAGAGGTATCAAGCACTAAAACTCTGTATCAGGGTAATGAAAGTGTTCTTGTTATTTTGCACGATATTACCGGCCGGAAAAGAATGGAGGAGGAAATAAAATATCATTCCGGGATGCAAAACCTTCTTACAAAACTTGGCAGCAGGTTCATAAACGTCAGCCGGAACAGGGTAGATACGGCAATTAAAGAGGCAATGGAGGAAATTGGAGAATTTACTGATGTTGACCGGGTTTACCTCTTCGAATATGATTTCAATAAGGGAATAATGATCAATACTTACGAGTGGTGTGCTCAGGGAATAAGCCCGGAAATAGATAACTTACAGGCAGTACCTATGGCGGATCTTCCGGAGTGGGTAGCTACACACCAGAAAAGTGAGCCAATTTATGTCCCCGATGTTATGAAACTTGATCCAGCCGATAATCTCAGGATGATCCTTGAACCTCAGAATATCAAATCACTCATTACTATCCCTATGACTCTTGAACACAATTGCCTTGGTTTTGTAGGATTTGATTCTGTAAAAACCGAGAGATACTGGAGTCATGATGAGGTTGCGATACTTAAGCTTTTTGCTGAACTGCTTACCAACCTGAAAATAAAATTACAGTTTGAGTCAAAATTGCTGGAAGTGGAGTCAATCAACCAGTTTATTACTGCTAATATTACAGATGCAGTATGCCTCGTTGATACCGATGGAAGATATACTTATGTTACTCCGTCGCATAAGGCTGTTACAGGCCGTGGCGAAGAATTAATAGGGGAGAACTTCCTGAAATATATTCATGCCGAAGACTACAAGAAAGTGCTTCATATCGTCGTTACCGGAACCGAATCAGGTTCGGCAAAGAACGTAGAATATCGTTATTTGCATCCAAAAAAGGGATATATCTGGCTTGAATCAACCGGTAAAAGACATTATGATACCAATGGAAATTTATTTGGACTGATCACATCGCGGAATATAAATGAGCGGATGAAAGCCCAGGCTGAACTTATTGCAGCCAAGGAAAAAGCTGAAGAAAGCGATCATCTTAAAACAGCCTTTCTGAATAATATGTCTCACGAAATAAGAACACCACTTAACGTGATCATGGGATTTACTGAATTGCTTCGCGATCCTCTCAAGAGCCAGGATGAATATCATTATTTTTCCAGAATCATTACACAAAGTAGTAATCATTTGCTTTCCATTATCAACGATATCATGAGCATTGCCACAATTGAAGCAGGACAGGAAAAGATCAGGGAATCACTCACCGATATTAACAGAATGCTCGAAAGGCTTTATAATGAGTTTGCAATCCGAATAGAATCACAGGAAGTGGTTTTTTATTTTACCTCAAAGTTACCGGATGATAAGGCAAAAGTAATTACAGATGAAACAAAGGTTATCCAAATCATATCTAATCTTATTTCGAATGCGATAAAATTTACGCAGAAAGGAAAAATTGAATTTGGCTGCCACATTGAAAACAACTTTTTGAAATTTTTTGTTGAAGATACAGGCATTGGGATACCCGCAGCCTATCACAAACGAATTTTCGAACGTTTCAGACAGGTGGATGATAATACGACACGAAAATATGGCGGTAACGGTTTGGGCCTTTCAATTTCAAAAGCTTATGTTGAACTTTTAGGTGGGAAAATTCATGTTGAATCTGAACCTGGCAAAGGATCTAAATTTTTATTTACCATACCGTTTAAACCGGCAGTCTCTGATCATAACTTATCTGTTGATTTTAACGATCTTGAAAAGACCCAATTTATTCAGGGTATAAAAAACCTGTTAATCGCTGAGGATGAAATGAGCAATTATTTACTTCTTGAAAAATTGCTTGCCAATGATCCTTTCCGAATCACTCATGTTGTCAATGGTAAGCAAGCCGTTGAAGCCTGCAAGACTGATCCTTCTATTGACCTTGTATTGATGGATTTAAAAATGCCTGTGATGGATGGCTTAACAGCAACCGGGCTTATTAAAATTGAACGGCCGGATTTGCCTGTAATAGCTTTGACTGCCTATGCGCTAAGCGGTGATAAGGAGAAAGCGATAAAAGCGGGCTGTGATGAGTATATTTCCAAACCATTTAACAAGAAAGATCTGATGGCTACCATGTACAGGTTTTTAAAAGTCAATTAATCATGTACACAGGAGTAAGATTTTTTATGATGGCTGAAAGTATTAAACTTCCAATTATAAGTCCACTCCGAAAAGTAATTTTGAACCACATAGGAGGCACATAGAATCATAGAAAATCACATAGGTTTTAGCCTCATAATCAACCATGTGAAAACCTTTGTGCCCTATGTTCCTATGTGGTAAAATCATTTTAAATACTTTTTAGGAGTGGACTCAATTATCAAATTGTAATGGATTTATTCCAGTATTTTGACAAGTTGTGTGTACCATTCATTTCCATATTTCCTGATCAACGGCTCTCTGAGAAACCTGTAGAGATGCAAATTATTTTCCTTTCCCAGTGTACATGCCGGATTGCATATTTGCCATTTGTGGTAATTTACAGCATCATAATCCTTATGAGCTTTTGTCCGGATAGGATATAAATGGCAGGAAATAGGTTTCTGAAAACCAATCTTTCCTTCCTCAAAAGCCTTCTCAATTGCGCATCTTGCAACTCCATTTTCATAGTAAACAAAAACACAATCTTTATCTGCAATCAGCGGAGTAACATATTCACCGGCAATATCATAATCAAAAACCCCGTATTTTTCGACTACTTTAATACCTCCCGGAACCATATAAGGTTTAATCTGGTCAATATAATCCTCTATTTCCGAAATCTCTTTTTCTTCGAGTGGTGCACCTGCGTCGCCATCTACACAACAAGCTCCCAGGCATGCTTCCAGATTGCAGCAAAACAAAGTATCACGGATTTCATCAGAAAGTATCGTGTTATCAACAACTATCATAACGCAAAAATATAAAATTAATCTCCTGTACGATTTGAGGTATTAAAAGTTGATTTATTTTTCTAACTTTACCTCCTCATTATGAATATAAACTTGAATTTTTTCTTAACAAAAAAGATGAAAAAAATGAAACCATTAATTCTTGTCAGCTGGGTTTGTGCTGCGATTGCATTGCTTATGGTGATCGGTGGCGCAATTGATTTCCTTGGCGGCGGAGGTGTGTTCGGTCTAAAGCATTCGTCAACCTTTTTCACCGTCGCTAATACTTTTCTTTTATTCACCATTTTCTTGAGATGGTTCAATAGTGATATGAAGAAGATTTAGCTGTTATTAAAGCTGTTATTTTAATTTCTATCGTATGAACACAAGCCGGATCTTAATTTGATCCGGGTACAACGCTTTTTGCTGTCAGAAAAGTTTAAACCAGTAACCAAAAAAGTTCCCGGCCCATACCGGACCGGGAACCAAACTAAACGCAACAAAAGCAGTTGCCTGACTAATCTTTCACAAATTTCGAAGTTAACAGTATTTTATCCCTGTTTTCAACCGTGTAAAAGTAAAGTCCGCTGTCCAGATTGCTAAGGTCCAGCCTAATTGTTTTGTTCCCGGGATTATTCACCTGTACCAAATCATTTCCCAGCAGGTCGTAAATATGAAATGACAGCCCGTTACTATGATCATTGTTTAGATGTACCGAGCATAAATCTTTAACCGGGTTCGGATAGAATGTAACATCAATATCCTTAAGTGTCTCTTCAGTCCCTGTAATTGCGACTACTTTTCTTAGCATAGCTCCGTCGCGTCCTACGATGATACCTGTGCCTGATTCCGAAAATCCGATATCCATCAGCCTCGAAACTGTAGGAGTTGCTTCAGCAACCCAGGATTCACCATTATCATCGCTTCTCATCAGTGCACCATCATTTCCAACGACAAACCAGGTTAGACCTGATACGAATGTCAAACCGAATAAATCATCATTAAGTGGTGTACTTTTTGCACTCCAGCTTTCCCCACCTGAAACGGATTTAAGAATCATACCATTCGCTCCGCCAATGATTCCGGTTCCTGCAGGTGAAAAATAAATTGTATTGAGTTCGTTCGTTGTATTGGTCTCCACTGCTGTCCAGCTTTCGCCGCCATCATTGGTCTTCAACAGTGTTCCCATTTCTCCCACAATGTAGCCGGTACTCTCATTTGTAAAAAATATCTTATGAAGCAAAACTGTAGTTCCTGAAGGAACGATGTTGAATGTTGCTCCGGCATCCATCGTTTTAAGAATGGTTCCGTTATCACCGCAACCCACAACGGTCGTTTGGTTGAGAACCGACATTCCCTCGAATTCGGCGAGATTACCGGTTGGAAACTGGGTCCAGTTTAAGCCGCCGTTGGCCGTTCTCATAAACAGGCCGTCTTCCCCTGTGAGGTAACCTGTGTTGGAATCATAAAAACCGATATCGTTAATGTTCAGTTCGGTACTGACTGATATACTATTCCAGTTCAATCCGCTGTTGGTGCTGTGTAACAGAATTCCGTTTTTGCACCCGGCAAACATATTGTAGTCGTTGTCAATATATACCGTTTGAATGTTCTCAAGAGTTCCTGGATTAATTGGATTCCACTGTGCAATAAGTGACCCTGATAATAAAGTTCCTGCAAGAAGCAGCATAGCTGAAATTTTGGTACTTGTTTTCATATTTGATAAATTTTAATTTTCAACAAAGCTAAATCCTGAAGTAAGGTCTTTCAAAACTTAAAATAATGAACAGGGATTTTTCTGCTTCGAAAGCGTTAATTGGTTGAGTGAATGGGGGGATGAAATAGAAATCAGAAATTTGAAATTAGATTGGATATTTGGAAAATAGAAACGAAAATTAATAACAGATATTAGATATATGAGTTTTGTTTGTTCATTAAGGTGTCAAATCCGAATCCGGAACAAGCCAAAAGCCAACAGCCAACAGCCAACAGCCAACAGCCAAAAGCCAACAGCCAAAAGCCAAAAGCCAACAGCCAACAGCCAACAGCCAAAAGCCAAAAGCCAACAGCCAACAGCCAAAAGCAATGAAACATAACAAACCATGAATAAACTTTTAATCTTATTAGGAGCGGCCTTCCTTTCCGCTCAGACAATCTTTGCACAGGGTACCATTGCCGAGGCGAGGGCGCTGCCTCTTGGCACCACCGTCACGGTGAGAGGGGTGGTGACCAACGGTTCGGAGCTGGGGGCCATCCGCTACCTTCAGGATGCCACGGCCGGGATCGCCGCTTACAGTTACTCCATGGGCACGGTGAAGCGGGGCGACTCCATCACGGTGACGGGGGTGCTGAAAAACTACAACTACCTGCTGGAGCTCGATCCGGTGAATTCCTTTACTGTCTTAGCCGAGGGAAAACCGTTGCCTGAACCGCAGGTGATCACCCCCAACCAGATGGGTGAATCCTATGAGGCGGAGATCGTGCGCATCAACCAGGCGCTCTTCTCCAGCGCCGGTGGCACCTTTGCCGGGAACACCAATTACACGGTCACCTCGGGCGGGGAGTCGACCCAGATCAGGATCAACAACAGTTCGCCGCTTGTAGGGGAGATCATCCCCTCGGGGGAGGTCGACCTCATTGGCATCTGCTCCCAGTTCTCCTATTCCAGCTCCACCTCGGGATACCAGCTGCTGCTGCGGGACCTGGACGACATCGTTTCCGAGAGCGCCATCCACATCACGTCCCCAGTTAGCCAGTCGGATATCACCACCACCTCCTTTATCCTGGACTGGGAGACCGACATCGCGGGAACCACCGAACTCTTTTACGGCCTGACGCAAAACCTTGAACTGGGCCATCTCTTGGCGGCCGGCGCCGGAACCTCGCATACGCTGGGGATCACCTCGCTGAACCCCTCGGACCTGGTCTACGTGAAGGTCTTCAGCGTGGCCGGACTGGATACCGCCTTCGGATCCGTCAGGCCGTTTATCACCACCTCCGTCTCCAGCGGGGATATCAAAGTCTATTTCACCGCTACGGTCGACCACTCCGTCTCCACCGGCACCGATGCGATCTATCTGGATGAATCGGCTGACGACACCATCATCCGGTACATCAACCGCGCCAAATACACCCTCGATGTGGCAATCTACAATTTCAGCATCGCGGGGATCTCCAACATCGCCAACGCCTTGAACCAGGCCTATGCCCGCGGCGTGACCATCAGGGTGGTCACCGATGCGTCGGCCGGGAACAGCGGGATCCCTGAACTGACGGGAGGGATCAAGCGGATCGCCCGTCCTTCGGGCGACGGTATCATGCACGACAAGTTCATGATCGTCGACGGAAAATCCTCCGACCCGATGGATCCGATCGTGTGGACAGGATCCTGCAACTGGACCGCCCAGAATATCAACACCGATGACAACAATATCCTCTTCATCCAGGATATGAGCCTGGCAAAGATCTACCTGCTTGAATTTGAGGAGATGTGGGGATCCACCACCAACGATCCGGATCCCTCCAACGCGAAATTCGGCATCGACAAAACAGACAATACGCCCCACGATGTGATCATCGCCGGGATTCCCATGGAGGTCTATTTCAGTCCTTCGGATGGCGTCAACAGCTTGATCATCAACCACATCAACCAGGCGGATGCCGACATTGAGATCTTCACCATGCTGATCACCCGCGACGATATAGGGGATGCCTTGTACGACCAGGCCATTGCCGGGATCGATGAGCGGGTGGTGATCGACAACTCGAGCAGCAGCGGCTCCACGGTGGTGGAAACACTCACCAACACCCTGGGCAACCGTTTCCGGGAGTTCGGAGAACCGGGCCTGCTTCACAGCAAATGCATGATCGTGGATCAGTCGGCCGCCTCTTCCGATCCCTTTATCCTGACCGGCTCCCATAACTGGAGCAGTTCGGCCGACCAGAAAAATGATGAGAACACCCTGATCATTCATGATGCCGGGATCACCAACCTTTTCTACCAGGATTTCAGTGAGCGCTACGCCAACGGGGTTCCGGTGAACCAGCAGACGATCCTGAACCTTGGTCCCGACCAGGAGGTGTGTGCCGGAGTGGAGGTCATCCTCGATGCCGGAAAGTTCGACACCTACAACTGGTCAACCGGAGATCTGAGTGAGCTGGCCATCATCGATTCGACGGGCGTGGGCTTCGGAACAAAGATGGTTTGGTGCCGGGTGAGCGATGAATATGGTTATCAATGGGACACAGTCTACATCACCTTCAAGGATTGTTCCGCCATCCCTGAAAAGGAGGAGGGGATCACGGAGGTGACCCTCTATCCCAATCCTTCGGATGGGGCGTTCACCCTGGCCTTCAGGTCGCTCTACCAGGGAACCGTTGCCATCGAGCTGACCTCGTTCGACGGACGCACCATCGAGCGGCTGGAGCGGCAGGTTGCCTATAGCGAGAACACCATCAGGTTCAGCGAACACCAGCTTCCGGCCGGCATCTATGTCATGAGGATCCACACACCCTACCGTTCTGTCAGCCGTAAAATCATCCTCACCGACTGAGAAAACAGGTAACCGGACAATAGATTAACAACCAGGGCGTTCATAGAAGAACAGACCGAATCAACATCACGTGAACGATAGTCTAATCATCATTCCAACCTACAACGAGAAGGAGAACATCGAACAGATCATCCGGAAGGTCTTCTCTTTGGAGAAGGAGTTTGATATCCTCATCATTGAAGACAATTCGCCCGACGGCACGGCCGCCATCGTGAAAGGCCTGATGCCTGAATTTCCAGGCCGCCTCTTCATAGAAGAGCGCAAAGGGAAGCTGGGATTGGGCACCGCCTATATTCATGGCTTCCGGTGGGCATTGAAACACGGCTATGAATTCATCTTTGAGATGGATGCCGATTTTTCGCACAATCCCGAAGACCTGCTGCGGCTTTACGATACGGCGAAAAACCAGGGAGGGGACCTGGTGATCGGTTCCCGCTACATCACCGGGGTGAATGTGGTGAACTGGCCGATCGGGCGCGTGCTGATGTCGTACTACGCCTCCAGCTACGTGAGGCTGATCACCCGGATGAAGGTGCGTGACACCACTGCGGGCTTCAAGTGTTACCGCAGGGAGGTGCTGGAAGCGATCGATCTGGGTAAGATCAGGTTTATGGGTTACGCCTTTCAGATCGAGATGAAATTCACTGCCTGGAAGCTGGGGTTCAACATCGTGGAGATCCCGATCATCTTTACTGACCGCACCCTCGGGACCTCAAAAATGAGCAAGGGGATCTTCAAGGAGGCGATCCTCGGCGTGATCAAGCTCCGGTGGGAAAGCATGCTTCATAAATACCAGCGTGTCAATGCGTGAACCAAAGGGCTTTCTGATCCAAAACGCCACGATGGTCAATGAGGATAAGATCTTCATTGGCGACCTCCTCATTGAAAACGACCGCATCTCCCGCATCACCCATCACGCATCGCGTATCCCGCATCCGGCATCCGGCATCCGGCATCCGGCATCTGGTATCGCGCATCCCGCATCGCGCATCCCGTATCCCGCATCCCGCATCGAAACCATCAACGCCACCGGCAAGTTCCTTCTTCCCGGCGTCATCGACGACCAGGTCCACTTCCGCGACCCCGGGCTCACCGCCAAGGGGGATCTCTGCACCGAAAGCCGGGCCGCTGTGGCCGGTGGGGTGACCTCCTTCATGGACATGCCCAACACAAAGCCGCAGACCACCACGATAGAGCTGTTGAAGGAGAAAGAGGCGCTTGCCGCCGGGAAATCCCTGGCGAACTATGCTTTCTTTTTCGGCGCGACCAACGACAACCTGGAGGAGATCAGGCAGCTTGATCCGCGCGAGGTTTGCGGGGTGAAGGTCTTCATGGGGGCCTCCACGGGGAATATGCTGGTGAACCGGCCGGAGGCGCTGGAAGGGATCTTCTCCGGGAGCCCGGTGCTGATCGCCATCCACTCCGAGGATGAAGAGACCATTCAGGCAAACATCAGGGAGTTCAGGGAACGATATGGAGAGGATGTTCCCATGGAGGCCCATCCCCTCATCCGCTCGGCCGAAGCCTGCCTGCGTTCGTCGGAGCGGGCCGTGGCGCTGGCCCGGAAACACGGGTCGCGGCTCCATATCCTGCACCTCTCCACCGCGCTGGAGATCCCGCTGCTTGACAGGGGCATGCCGCTGAAGGAGAAAAAAGTCACCGGAGAGGTTTGCGTTCACCACCTCTGGTTCAATGACGCGGATTATGCCAGGCTGGGATCATGGATCAAATGGAATCCGGCGATCAAGAGCGAGATGGACCAGCAGGCCTTGTTAGCCGCCCTGCTTGACGGTACGATCGACCTGGTGGCCACTGACCATGCGCCGCACCTGAAGGAGGAGAAAGCCAACACCTATTTTGCCGCTCCCTCGGGAGGACCGTTGATCCAGCACAGCCTCGTGGCGATGCTCGAGATGCACCTGCAGGGCAGGATCCCGCTGGAAACGGTGGTCAGGACCATGGCCCACAACCCGGCCGACCTCTACCGGATCCATCGGAGAGGCTATCTCCGCGAAGGCTATTATGCTGATCTTGTGCTGGTTGATATGAATGATCCCTGGGAGGTGACCCCGGAAACACTTCTCTACAAATGCGGCTGGTCGCCATTTGAGGGGGTGACCTTCCGTTCGTCGGTTCTCGCCACCTGGGTCAATGGGCACCTGGCTTACCGCAACGGAGAGTTTGATGAAACAGAATACGGACAACGACTGCTTTACGATTATGACTAGAGCCCTGACGATTCTTTGTACCTCCCTGCTCGCGTTGACGGTCTCCTGTTCCCCCCGGCACAAGGTGGTGGAGGAGAGCTATCCCGACGGATCGCCCCGGCGCGAATGTGAATACAGAGGCTCCGGAGAGAAAAAAGAGCTGATGAAAGAGACCTTCTTTTATGCCAACGGCCAGATCGAGATGACAGGCGGATACCGTGACGGGGAGCGCAATGGCAACTGGATCTATTACTATGAGAACGGCAATGTGTGGAGTGAAGGGAGCTATAAAAACGGCAAGAATGACGGCAAGCGGCTGACCTACTATGAAAATGGCCGCCTGCGCTATGAAGCCTGGTACAAGGAGAACGAACGGACCGGCCTCTGGAAATTCTACGACCAGGCCGGCAACCTGATCAAGGAGGTGGACTATACCCAACAACAGTAGAGGCGCGGCATGCTGCGCCTCTGTAATGGGCATGCCTGTAGAGGCGCGGCATGCCGCGCCTCTACTGTAGGTATTGCAATACGATGTAGACGGGCAGGTGATCGCTGAACCCCCCGAGGTATCCCCGTTTATAATCATAGCTGCGCAACGGCACCGGCTCGCTGGCTGCCCCGGGGTCAAGGATCCAGGGTTGTTTGAAGACAGCCCCTTCCGGCGGATCGATATAAGAGGCGTGGTTCTTTTTCCGGCTCAACAGCTCCCCCGACACAATGATCTGGTCGAAGAGGTCCCAGTCGCGGTACCACAGGGTTCCCTCCCCATTGCTGAATGGCTGGTAGAAGAGGTTGTACAGATTTCCGGGAAGCGATTTTTTAGGCACCGGCAGTGCCTTCAGCGCGGTAGCGACGCTTTCATCGGAAGGCTCGTCGTTCAGGTCTCCCATGATCAGGATCCTGACCCTCGGGTTGAGGGCAAAGAGCGAGTCCACCACCTCCCGCAGCAGCCGGCCGTTTTCGATGCGTTTGTCCCGGGTTTTGGCTTCGCCTCCCGACCGGGATTTCCAGTGGTTGACAAAGAGGTGCAGGGTGTCGCCGGCAGGTCCCAATAGTTTGACATACAGGATGTTCCTTGTATTGAACTCCGTGGATGCCGCTACAGCCCGGTGGGAGAGGTAGGTCAGTTTATCGCTCCGGAAGATCATCCCCACATCGATGCCCCGGGGATCGGGCCCCTCCACAAGGAGGACCCGGTAGGGCGCCCGGTTCAGGGGGGTCAGCCTGATCAGGTCATCGAGCACCTCATGGTTTTCCACTTCGGCAAAACCAACGACGGCGGGCAGATCCACACTGTCAACGGCCATGAGCACCTTCCCGAGATTGGTCAGTTTATGCAGGTAACGCCCACTGTCCCAGTGTTTATCCGATCCGGGGAGGAACTCATTGTCATTCTTGTGGGGATCATCGATCGTGTCGAAGAGATTCTCGACATTGTAAAACACCACCTTCAGCTCCTGCTTCCCCTTCTGCCCGAACCCAGGCAACACCAGCAACAAAGCAAGGCAAAAAGGGAAAAAACGTTTCGTCATTGTTTGTTAGCTGTTTTGGCTGTTGGCTGTTCGCTATTCGCTTTTGGCTTTTGGCTGTTGGCTTTTCGCCGCTTGTCCGCTTGTCTTAGTCCGTCACAATCACCAGGTATTTCGTGATGCTCCAGAAGGCTTTGGGATCAGTGATCTGCAGTGCCTGGACCAGCTTTTTATCTCCCGTAAGTTTGTAGGAAGAGGTGGGGTGTTTGGAGATGACCTCCGCTTTCTTGCTCAGGATCGGGATCTCGGTGGTTTTACGGAGATCGATCCGGGTGAAGCCATCTTTTTTGAAGTCGTCAAGCAACTCCTTGCCTTTGAACACGCCTCCTTTGATAACCTCTTTGTCTTTCAGCTCTTTGGCTGTCCCGATGATGTAGTAGGCAGTGTTGATGGCGGTGGTCTGCTGATCGATGGTCTCAGACTGGCTGGAGATCTGGTCCGACTGAGTCCTGACGGTCTGCGAGAGGTTGTCGATCTGCAGATTGGCCTCCTCGATGGTGATGTTCATCTTGGCCAGCCGGTCGCGGAGTTCTGCAATCTCAGCATCCTT
>Ga0172368_10001297_pt1 | contig 34644 bp, 23 predicted proteins | sample Lak11m_FD_114540 | JGI IMG/M metagenome (GOLD analysis project Ga0172368, IMG submission 114540) | Freshwater microbial communities from Kabuno Bay, South-Kivu, Congo - kab_022012_11m | ecosystem: Environmental > Aquatic > Freshwater > Lake | place: Democratic Republic of the Congo: South-Kivu... | reverse complement strand
GATTATTATTTTGAGCACAAAAGGCAGCAGGCGCAGGCAATGAGCCAGGCGTCAGGCGTAATAATGGAAGTTGCCCAGGAATTTAATGAAAAATTTGGCAGGCTTTATAGTTTGATAGAGGCATATAAAGTGCATGACGCAGAATTGGCAATAGTGGCTATAGGTTCCACCTGTGGCACTGCAAAGGTAGTTGTTGATGAACTGCGCGCCAAAGGCGTAAAGGCAGGCCTTTTAAAGATAAGGACATTCAGGCCGTTTCCCGAGGACGATATAGCAGTAGCCCTTTTAAAATGCAAGGCTGTTGCAGTGCTTGACCGCGCAGAAGGTTTTAGTGCTACAGGCGGCCCGCTTTACCGCGAGGTTAAGGCAGGATTGCTTGGCAGGGAAAAGGTTTTGGTTTCAAATTATATTTATGGTTTAGGCGGCAGGGATATCGGATTGGATGATATACGGCTTGTTTATAAAGATCTCGCCAAGATAGCAGAGACCGGCAAGATGAAACCGCCGATAAAATATTTAGGAGTCAGGGAATAATATGGCAAACTTAAAAGAATTATCTAAAAAAGAAGAATTATTAACAGGCGGCCACAGGCTTTGCGCAGGATGCGGAGCTCCGATAGTTGTGCGCCAGGTATTGCGCGCAATAGACGGCCCTGTTGTTGTTGCAAACGCAACAGGCTGCCTTGAAGTCTCGACCACGATTTATCCTTTTACAGCGTGGAAAATACCGTGGATTCACAATGCCTTTGAAAATGTCGGCGCAACATTAAGCGGCGTTGAAATCGCATACAGGGCTTTGAAGAAATCAGGAAAAGTGAAAGAAAAAATTACATTTGTAGGTTTTGGCGGCGACGGCGGCATGTATGATATAGGACTGCAATCTTTGTCCGGCACGATGGAGCGCGGCCATAAGGTGCTAATGATCTGTTATGATAATGAGGCATATATGAATACAGGCATTCAGCGTTCAAGCGCAACACCGCGCGGCGCAGATACAACAACGCAGCCTGTCGGTAAAATGTCCGAAGGCAAAAAACAATACAAAAAAGATTTGGCAGCAGTGATTGCCGCGCACAAGGTGCCTTATGTTGCGACTGCAACACCTGCTCATTGGAATGACCTAATTTCAAAGGTCCAGAAGGCAGTTGCAGCGGATGGGCCTGCGTTTATGAATATAATGGCGCCCTGTCCCAGAGGCTGGCGTCATGAGCCGGAAAACACATTGGATATCTGCCGCCTTGCGGTAGACACAAATTTCTGGCCGCTTTATGAAGTTATTGACGGGACAAAATGGAATATAACTTACAGGCCCAAAGAGAAAAAACCAATGACAGAATGGTTTAAGTCGCAGGGCCGGTTCAAGCATTTATTCAAGCCCGAAAACCAGGATCTACTTGCAGAACTTCAGCAGCATGTAGACGATGATTGGAATATCCTTGTCAAGAAAACAGAATGCTTCGGAATACAAAAGCCAGAAGTACAGGAAGTAAAAAGTTAAAAGTAAAAAGGCAAAATTACAAGTAAAAATTAAAAAGTGAATAATCAAAGTAAAGTCTATGATTTAAAAAAGAGAACTTATCTTTACGCCTTGGAAGTCATAAAATTTTTAGAGACTTTACCGCAAAATTATATAGCGCAAACAATAGGCAGACAACTTTTACGTTCAGCTACATCAATCGGCGCAAATATCATTGAAGCGCAAGCAGCAAGCTCAAGAAAAGATTTCGGTAATTTTTACAGCTATGCTTTAAAATCTGCTAATGAAAGTAAGTTTTGGCTGGCATTATTAAAAGATTCAAATAAATACGATAATGATAAAATAAGCAGCATTTTAAACGAAACAAACGAATTATCAAATATTTTAGCGTCTAGTATTTTAACGTTGAAAAATAAATAATTCCTTATTTTTGACTTTTTCCTTTTTACTTTTGACTTTACTGTTCTTTCTAAGCAAATACACTCCCCCTTAGCTCAGTCGGTAGAGCGCGTGGCTGTTAACCACTAGGTCCAAGGTTCGAGTCCTTGAGGGGGAGCCATACTTACGTCTCTATTCCAAGAGATAGAGACGGACTAAGCCCTGATTCCATATCGGAACCAGGGCTTTTTTATCTGGCGCTGTTTTAAAGACTTAGGGCATTAGTTTTAATCGTTACTCCGTCGAATTATTGCCATTTATCCAGCCACTATATAAACTACCAAAATCCGCCAAATATCGCCCAAATTGCGCTAATTATCTCGGCTTCGGCTCATTTATAATGGCTTGTACATAAGGCTAAAATAGGCCAGATAAGCGCAAATTACAGCTAAAAATCAGCCATTATATGGAAACAATCGTTCTAAATTATTGAGTTGGATTTGTAACGAGCGGGCGCCAGATTTCATATTGCTTGCCCCAATCTGGCTCTTTGGTGATAAGGTTCACTTTGTATTCTGGAATGGCGTTAATTATATCGTTAGACCCAAATAAAATCTCTTCCTGTATCTTAGGCGAAAGGATGAGCATCTCTATGATAAGATGCAGCCTAATGGCAGACATATGCAGCCACTGGGAGATCTGTTTAATGCTTGTAGCTTGGCCAGAATCCAGTAGTTTCTGCGCATGATGTGCAAGGATCAAACGCTGGCGAAGCTTAGGCTCTTTTACGATATCATCCTTTGGAGTATGCGTTATAATGTGCCTAACTTCTTTTAAATCTCCACCATATTCTTCCGTAGTACCATCGACGAACGTGATTACGAATTTCTTGGTCACTCCATCATAGTCAATTCGTTTAATATGGCTTATTAATATGGACTTTTGTTCTTGGGTGGTAAGGTGCTGCCATGTTTCTTTAAATTTGGCGCCCTCTGGCCGCGTAAAAAAGAATTCAGCTACAGCCTTTTCTATCTCTAAGGCATTCACTGATCTTGTCTTGCAGGTCTCGTAGCCATTTTTCTGCGCCTGAATGCAGACATAATACCTATAGTGTATCTTTTCTTTCTTTGAGGTATGCGTGCCAAACATGGGCCGATTACAGTGCTTGCAGAAGAGGAGGCTGGTTAGCGTGGTCACGACCTTATTGCCACGAGTAAGCTCCTTATAGCTACGGTTCTTTTTTAAGAGCTCCTGCGCGCGATTATAGGTATCTTCATCTATAATAGCCTCTTGTTGGCCCTGATAAAACTCGCCGGCATAAGATACTTTGCCAATATACAGTGGATTTTGGATTATACTGTTAAGTGAGTTCTTCATGAAGGGCTGACCACCTCTGGTTTTACCACTCTGATTCGTATAGGATTTGCTCCTGAAGCCCTTTTCATTAAGTTCTCTAGCAAGGAGCCTAAGAGAATAACCTTGTAGGTAGAGCGCATATATTTTTTTAATTAATTCAGCCTCAACTGGGTTAACAACAAGCTTTCCAACTTCCTTATTGTGATCGTAGCCTAAGGGCGGTTTGCCACCCAACCATTTGCCTTTCTTTCTGGCTGCGCCCATCTTGTCTTTAGTGCGCTCACTTATAATCTCGCGCTCAAACTGCGCAAACGATAAGAGGATGTTTAAGGTAAGCCTTCCCATAGAGGTATTGGTGTTGAATTGCTGCGTTACCGACACAAAGGCTACTTTGTAATCTTCGAAAAGCTCAAGAAGCTGGGCAAAATCGATAAGGGAGCGCGATAAGCGGTCAACTTTATAGACTACAACACAGCTAATCTTGCCAGCCTTAATGTCTTCTATAAGTTTTTGTAACGCTGGCCTATCGATATTGGCACCTGTATAGCCACCATCATCGTATTTATCGTCTAAAGCGATCCAGCCTTCGTTCTTTTGGCTGTTAATGTAGCTGACAGCAGACTCACGCTGGGCATCTAAGGAAGTAAAGTCTTGGTCTAGTCCCTCAGAAGTCGATTTGCGCGTATAAATAGCGCAGTAGATTTTCTGCTTTTCTTGATTATTGTCTTTGTTCATAATCCAAAAAACGCATAGCCATTCCAATGTTGGCCTGTTATCGCCAATGCTACACCGGATAGGCTTCTATATATCACTCCATTATATTCAAGGCCATTTTCTAAAACCTTTACCATAAGCTTCTGGCCGTGGTATTTTTTTACAATAATGCTTCCTGGAATAGGAAGACGCCTATCTTTCATGCGCGATGGCTGCTTAGTGGGCCCAGTATCGTTTTCTGGCCTCAATAGCTTATTATTGATAGGTTCATATTTCTGTATTAATTCTTCTAACTTGTCTTTGACTCTGGCAGATAAACCACCAAATTCCAGTTCCTGGTGGCGATAGAGGATCTTGCGCCTAAGGAACACCTTATTTTTAGAAGGTGCCTTACACTTAAAAAGGTCCTCGTAAATAGCCTCAAGCTCTGCGACTTTCTTATATTTGAGGTCTTCCATAATTGGCCATCCTTTTAGCTATCACAATAGGGCCATACTATTCGCCACAAGTCAAGTTATATAGAGAGGATTTTTTCAGAGAGGATTTTTTCGGTTGTCTAATGGACCTAAAACCTGTATAATATACATCACCCTGTTACATTTTGTACTATTTCCGCGTTATTTATAAGAGGTGCCATATATGGAAACTTTCACAGTAGAAGAACTAGCCAAGTATCTTAAACTCCACGAATACACCATCCGGCGCCTTGCCAGGAGTGGTAAAATACCATCATTTAAAGCAGGCGGACAATGGCGGTTTAGAAAAGATGATATAAACCAATGGACAAGGACTAAGAAGAAAACAGCGTAACTATGGAAAAATTTGCCAAAAGTATTTTGAATTACTTCGCAACTTATACTGAAACTAGGTTTAGTTTTCAGCGCAAAATTGATTATAAATGGACAGATAGTTCTCTAACCGCAGACCTATCTGTATTTCCCAAGTTTCAGCAGGAAATCCTTGCTTCTATAAAGAATGGCAAGTCCTTAAATTTTATAGTTAAAAAAGGACAGTATTCTGTTGCTCTCGATCAAGATCTTCTCAAAGCGTCCTTACTCAAAAGATTAGAATCTAATTACAATCTCGATTTTCTAAAAAGCTGTATTGTGCAAGCCCAGGCGAAACTATCAAAAACAGAGAGTGATAAGCGAATTGTAGCAGGAGAAGCTGGAAGCGGTGAGATTACAGCTAATGCAGAGTTTCAAAAAAAAGTTTTTTCAGAAGGAGCTCGTTTATTCAATCTTTCCTTTAGAGATGCAGCTAAAGAAATTTTATTATCATTGCAAAAACAAAAGATTGAAGAGCTTCGAGCGCAGCTTAAGTTTTCGAGCCAACCACTTTCGACATTAAATCCGAATAGCATTGAACAGGAAATATTTGATTCATTACAGGAACGAGCGCGCAAATCCCAGGACATAGAATCATATTATCTTCAAATCAAGGATTTTCTAAAGAAAGCGTCTTGGGATTTACTCATGTATGATCTTTATGCAACAATTCGCAAATTTACTCCTGTAATTGGCACAGGAACATCATATCTTTTCTTCCATGAAATATGCAAAGAGAATCTAGAAGGTGGATTACTTGAAAAATATCCACTCTTCTTAGTAGAGGTTGAAATAAAGGAAGGCCAAGAAGAGGTATTACTTAAAAGTACACGAGATATAGTTATTATTAACACACCAGCAGTTAATTCATTTGGCTTTGAGCATATCCTTACGACCCCTCGTGCGGCTCGTTTTGTAGACGCTCAGTATTATTTAGGTAGTGTAGAACGCCACGTACAAAATAATTATGATATATTTGAATCTTTTCTACTAGAACATGCTTTCAAGTCACTTCAAGCCACTAATAAGCCAACAATTAACTTTCGAATCGGGCTACAGGTTGTACAGAACGAAAATAGGAAGCTTCTCGATTACTCGGAATTAATTACGCACATTGATGCCGGTCAAGGCGACAAATTTATTGATTTTGTTAAGAATTACGTTTCTGGCAATGTTAAAAATACTACTGATGAGGTCGATAGAGAGTATATAAAGAAATATCCTAAAAAATCTGTAAATAATCTTATTTCTACAATACCACTTTCTCTAAATAAACCTCAAAAGAGAATACTTACTGCTTTAGAGAATCCTAAAAATAAGATTATCGTCGTTGATGGTCCTCCTGGAACAGGCAAATCATATACTATCGCTGCAATCACCTATTGGGCAAATCAGCAAAATAAATCTGTAGTTATAACCTCTCATAAGAAAGCAGCATTGGACGTTATCGATCGCATGCTAACAGATAAGTTTAAACAATTACACCCTAAAGCCAAGCCTTCGGTATTACGGCTTTCTGATGAAGAAGGTATAGGAATAAACAATTTACAAAATTCATTATCCGGACCTGTTATATCAGCTGCGAGCAATAGGGTTAATCAATTTAATGACGAAGCAGTTACAAAGGACATGGCGCAGTGGTCTAGCAAAGTTGAAAAGGAAATTAAGGATTTATGGGAAAGTTCCGCTCATTATAAAGAGCATATTGCTAAGCTTATTCGCCTTGAGCAACTCGAATTCGTATTAAAGGAAGCAAATATAATCAGAGGAGACCTGTCACGTGTCAAAATCGATAAAAGCATTAACATAGATTTTAATAATTCACAGGAAATTCTACGACGAATCGAAAAGGCAAAAATAGATAATCTTAGTCTATCAAAGCTAAGTTACATTTTTGACAAAAGAGATTTAATCGAGAAGCTAACTGAGGCCTGCGATTCTATTAATCGCCTGTCCATCAATATTGTCGACATTGAAAAACTACTCCCATTTGATGCTGATACATTAGAGCGGTTTCTATCCTTGATAGAGACCCTTAGTAAGCACCTTTCGCATAAATCAGAGTTTTTTATAGATAACAAATTTATAAAATTCAAACTTTCAACAAAAATAGCTTCTTTCTTTGGCAAAAAGCAAGAAATTGAAAGAGCTATTAATGCTTCTATAGACGGTGTAAAAAAGCTTGAATTTGACCATATCGTCTCAAATATAGCTAAATTACTTTCTAAGGAAAGGGAAAAGTTATCTATAGGCGATCTGTGGGGTGCAGGATTTAAGCTCAGAGAAATTAACTGCTATCAAAAAAATATAGAAATTCTTAAGCCGATACTTTCTGATCTTGGATTTGCTTCTACCGATATTAAAAAGCTTTATCATTTTTTAAGCAATATAAAGACAATAACACATGATTTAAATATGCAAGCTATCCACTCCCTTAAAGCTCTACAGTCACATTTTGACGATCTTCTCAAAAACCTAGGGGTTACATTTGATGACATCGTTAGTATTAAAACTCTTTTTTCACAGCAAGAGCTTTCACAAAGAGCATTGGAATATCTGAAGCTTTTTATTGAATTATCACAAACCGATGGTTTTAACGTGCCAGAACGATTATTGATTTCAGAGTATTATCAGGCTACGCAGAAGAAGCTAGAATACATTAATGATAAACGCCTTAAGAACCTTAACAATTATACCGGAGATATTGAACGAATAATCGTTGCTGTAAAGACAGGCAAACGTCTAAAAATTGAAGAACTCAAAGTGCTTCTTCAAAATATTTCTTGTGTTATTGCTGAACCAGATCTTATTTCTAAGTATTTTCCTATGGATGAGGATTCCATAGATATCTTAGTTATTGATGAGGCCTCGCAAGTATCTATCGCTGAGTCTATCTCGCTTATACTTCGCGCTAAACAAGTAGTGGTATTTGGCGATGATTTTCAGTATGGAGCAGTAAGTGCGGTCAATGTGAATGAGAAATATTCAAGGCAATACTTTAAAGAAATTCTAGACAATTATGGCGTAGATTATCGCATAACACTAAATGAAAAGGAAAAGGACAAGATATCGGGGGAGGCCTCCCTTAATATTAATGATGAGGATCGTTTTGTAGAGCCTATCTACAAACCAGAAGAGGGTACTAGAGAGTGGCTTAAGACATTTAGTATTAGAACCTCAACTTTAAACTTTGCCAAGGCTATTAAAAATTATGGCACTTCTCTCGATACGCACTTTAGAAGTTTTCTTGAAATTATCGATTATTCAAATGAGTTTTTCTATAAACCAAATCAAATTCCTTTAGTTATTAATAGAATTCGTACAAAGCCTATCAATGAAGTATTGCGTTTTATCAAAGTAGAAACCCAGGGTCATTCTGGCAATAATATCAATCTGGATGAAATTGAAGCTATAAAACAGGATATACAAGCGATTATCAAAAATGGTTTTAAAGGCACTATTGGTATTATTGCTTCCTTTAGAGAGCAAACTGCAAGAATAGTGGAAATCCTGAGAAAAGAACTGCCAAATTACCACGCTTTAGAAAAAGACCATAAACTCACAATTTGGTTTGTTGGTGATGTGCAAGGTGAAGAGCGTGATATAGTTTATTACTCGTTTGTAGAGGATAAGAAACTTGGCAATGCTGATTTAAGAACCATTTATCCTGTTATCGGAGGGACTGCAGATACGCCGCGTAGCTTAAAGATGCAAAGGCTAAATGTCGGCTTTAGCCGCGCAAAAGATACAATGGTTTTTGTACATAGCATGCCAATAGAAGAATACCATAATAGCCAATTGGGCGGCGCCTTAAAATTTTATAAAGAAATTCTAGAAAAAACCAAAGATAACTACATCCAAGATGAAGCCATATTTGGATCGCCGGCCGAAAAAGACCTCTACCTATTAATTACCCAGACTGAATTTTATAAGAAAAATCGAGACAAGATAAAAATTATTGTACAATTCCCCATTGGGAAATATATTGAAGAAACGCTGCATAAATTTATCCCAAAATACCGGGTAGATTTTTTGATTACACTTTCAGAACGCGGAAGTGAGAGATCGTTACTTTTAGAATACGATGGGGTTGAGTACCATACTAAGAATCCAGAGCTTGTTACCGAGCATAATTTCTCTCAGGAATATCTTGATTACGACGTTGAGCGTCAACTTGAGCTGGAGAGCTATGGATATAAATTCTTACGAATTAATAAGTTTACTTTAATTCCAAAAGAAAAGACTCAAACAAAGATAGACGTTCTTAGTTCCATTTTGGTAAGGAAATTTAAGGATTGAGCAAAGCTAGTCATGGCAAAAACTAATCTGACAGAAGATGAATTAAAGGTTTTGAGCGAGTGTATAAACAACCAGACTGAGATCCCAGAAGGGTTATTATTAAAACTTTCACCGGGATTCTTTGAAAAATTACGTGGCGCAGGGAAATTTGACTACAAAGAACTCGGTAAATATAAAATTCCTTCCATTGAGTATGCTGGTAAACGTCCCGAGGCTATTATTTTGGCACAAGCTGCCATAACAGGTGGTGCTGCCCCGCTACAAATTGTAAGGAATTTTGCAAATGGAAAGAATGGGGATTGGAAAAATCTTATTGTGCAAGGGGATAATCTGCAATTTCTAAAAACATGTTACCTAAATCAAGACCCGTTAATTAAAAACAAAGTAAAAGGCAAGGTTACTTTAATTTATATTGATCCGCCCTTCGGTACAGGTGATGAGTACGGCGGAGGTAGTGGCGAAATGAGCTACAGCGCTAAAATAAAAGGCAGTGAATTTATAGAAGGCATAAGGGAGAGACTTATATTTCTTAGAGAACTACTTGCGGATGATGGGTGTATCTTTGTCCGTTTAGACTATCACTTTGGGCATTATATAAAGGCAATTCTTGACGAAGTGTTTAATTACAATTTCAAGAATGAGATAATCATCAATCGTATTTATAAAAATGTTTTTGGAGACAGCAAATTTATTCCAACTTCAACCGATTCGCTTTTTGTGTATTCTAAAAAGGACGATTATGTATACAAGAATGTTAAACAAGAAATGGCAGAAAAGAGAGAGGCCTTTTGGCGGCACATGGATGATTCCGATGGAATACGTAAACCTATGGAACGGAAAGTATTCAATAAAATAGTATATCCTCCTGCTAACAAACATTTCAAATATAACCAGAAAGCAATCGATAAGATGTTGATTGAGCGTAAAATAAGGTTTAAATGCCAAGAATGTGGTTTTATACATGATGATCCAGCCAAAGAGTGGGTTGGCTGCCCCAAATGTAAAAAGGATAACCCTAAGTTACAATATCTTGTTGGAGAAAAAACTTTTGACAATATACAATCAAATTGGACAGATATCCCAGGGTACAGCTCAACCACCGGATATCCAACCGAGAATTCGGAAGTTTTGCTCGAACGAGTTATTTCAGTCGCTACTAATAAAGACGATTTAGTTCTCGATTGTTTTTCCGGTTCTGGCACTACTGCTGCTGTTGCGGAAAAGCTGGGCCGCAGATGGATAGTGTGCGATTTCGGAAAACACGCAATTTATACTATTCAGAAAAGGATATTAAATATTGCAGCATCAAAAACATTCGGCAGTAATAACGATTTATAGAAAGCAAGACTATGGCAAAAGTTAATCTTACTGATGAAGACTTGAAAATAATAAGTGATTGTCTTAATAATCAAACCGAGATTCCTGAAGATTTGATTCAAAAGCTTTCACCGGGATTTTTTGAAAAACTTGCTGCGGATGGACGATTTGATTTTAAGACATTGGATAAGTTCAAAATCCCAACTATTGAATATGCTGGAAAGAGATCAGAATCAGTAATTTTGGCTCAGGCTGCTATAACGGGCGGTGCAGCGCCACTTCAAATCGTAAGAAGTTTTGCTAATGGTAAAAATGGGAGTTGGAAAAATCTTATTGTGCAAGGAGATAATTTACAATTTTTGAAAACTTGTTATTTAGATAACGACCAATTAATTAAAGATAAAGTTAAAGGAAAAGTTAAACTTATTTATATTGACCCACCCTTTGCCACAAAGGAAGATTTTGGTGGTGGAGACGGCAACTATAGCTACTCAGACAAAATAGACAATGCTGAATTTTTGGAAGGATTAAGGGAGCGTTTGATATATCTCAGAGAAATGTTGGCGCCTAATGGAAGTATCTACGTTCATTTAGATTACAGATTAGTGCATTATGTAAAAATATTGTTAGATGAAATATTTGATAAATCAAATTTCAGAGCAGAATGCATATGGAAAAGTACATCTGCACATAGTAACGCAAAGAATTTTGGAAACATACACCAAAACATTCTATACTATGCAAGAATAGATGATCCTATTTGGAATGAAGTATTTGTTCCTTATAACAGCGAATATGTAGAGACTTATTTTAGATATAAAGACGAAGACGGAAGGCGGTTTAAATCCGAAGACCTGACGGTGCCCTCAAGGACAGAAAGCAATGGTTTTAAATTTATGGGAGTAACGCCTAGCGCAAAAAGAGGATGGGCTTATTCAAAAGAAGAACTACAAAAAATGCTTAAAAATGGAGAAATATTTGTAACTAAAAACGGATTCCCTAGATATAAACGTTACCTAGATAAAACCGAAGGGATGCTACCTCAATCTATATGGGATGATAAAGAGGTCGGGACAATTGGAAGCTGGTCTTCAGAGAAAATCATATACCCAACACAAAAGCCAGAGGGCCTTCTCGAAAGAATTATTAAGTTATCTTCTAATGAAAACGACTTAATATTAGATGTTTTTGGTGGCTCAGGGACAACTGCTGCAGTTGCCGAAAAACTCAACCGTTGTTGGATAGTTTGTGATTTTGGAAAACATGCAATATATACAATGCAAAAAAGAATGTTAAACATAGCCAATTCCAAGAGCTTAGGAGGTAATATGGTTAATAAGGATAAATATGGACAACCACCCAAGCCATTTTGTGTTGTTTCGGCAGGTGCCTATGATTTCTCAAAGATTATGAATTTAAGGAAGAATAAAGATGCCTATATTTCTTTCGTGCTTGGTCTTTTTGGTATTAGCAGAGAAGATTCTGATTTCTCTAAGAAATATAAGCTTTCAAATATCTATGCTGAGAAGGATAATAATCCCGTAGAGGTATATCCAGTGTGGGAAGATGAGTATCTAAAAGACGTGCGTATTGATGAAGATTACCTTAAAGATATTTTGGAGTCAAGCGGTGGCAAGCTAAAAGGCGATTATTATATAGTTGCCCCTGAAACTTGTACTATAATTTCGGACACAACCTTAAAAAACAGAAATAATGAAAAGATTAGCTTTAAGCTTCTTAAATTTCCTTACAAGGTCTTGGAAGATGTTTCTCGCCATTTTCAGATTGAAGAGCAAGCTAGTTCTTCAGCTGACATAAACAGACTAATTTCTTCAGCTGGTTTCTATTTTAATGAGGAAATAAGGGTTGTAGTTGAAAAGGTGCGCGGTGGGTTTAAGATTACAAAATTCAAGACAGAAATATTAAATAAAAACAAAGAGCGTTTTAGCGGTTTAGATGGACTTTCGATGCTTTTGGTCGATTTAGACTATGATGGTAAGATTTTTGATATGGACCTTGCCATTTATGGCGCAGAGATCGATAAAGAAGGTTTTGTAAAAATTGAAGGACTAACTAAAGATAGCCACCTTATAGCAATAGATAAACATGGCAACGAAAGTAAAATTATAAAAATTTCCTAAAAAACTATGCCAGTAAATAAAATAAATCTATCCGATCATACGTTAGATATTAACATCCGCAGGTGTAACTATCAGAAATTTGATTTTTCTGAAGTAGAAGATTTTGTACGCGAACTAACTGGTAGCAGGGATTTTCAATATAATTCAATTAGAGAAGCAATGATTTATCTTTGGGGTGGCGTATATAAGGATGTTACGCAGCTTGGGAAAGAAAATTACGCAAAGAAAACAGCAATACAGCACAGATTCCAGAGCGAACAAAACTTTCTAAGGCACCTTCCATTACCCGATCGTCTATCAGGCGTAGTACATATGGCAACCGGGACGGGAAAATCCTATGTTATTTTTGCTATTGCCTATCTGTCAATTATTATGGGCAAAGTGAAAAGAGTTTTAGTATTAGGGCCATCATCTACTGTTATTGAGAGCGGTTTAAGGGGTAAATTCAAAGATCACCTATATGGAGCAAAAGGCGCAGCGTTACAAGAAAAACTCCCATTAAAGTATCGCAATATTCCTATAAATCTGCTGGACGAAAACCAACCTATTGAGGATAGCTCGATAGTTATAGAAAACATTAATTCTATTTGGTATAGAGATCGTAATTCAATTGGTGATACCCTATTTAAAGATACTGACGAAGTCCTTGTGTTAAGCGATGAAGTTCACCATGCTTATTCACATTTGACCTATAAAGAAGATCACTTAGAGATAGAGGAAGGCGGTAAAGGTGAAGATCGAGATGAGCGGTTGTGGATGAAGTTTATCCGAGAGGAAGCCAAGATTAAGCGTCACATTGGTTTTACCGGCACTCCTTACACAGCTTACAGCTCAGCTGATAAAGCCAATGAGTATTTTGCCGATGTCATTTTTAATTATTCTATTAAAGATGCCATCGATGAAAAAGTTATAAAAAAGATAAATCCTATTATCCATACTGAGGCCAAAGGAAAAGAAGCTGACCTCACTAAAGAGCAGATGTATGAACAGATATTAATTACCCATGATGAAAATAAAAGAAGATATTCTTATTCAGATGACAAAGGAAATACACGACTTAAACCAATTACCATTTTTATTAATGCTACCCAAGCTAACGCTGAACGCAATAATGAAGAATTTACCAAAGTTTTGAGTGATTATTTGAGGAAGAAAGTGCCCGAATATAAGGGTATCCCTGCGGTAACTCTTTATCAAATCGCTAGTGAGAAAGTTATTTGTGTTATAAGCAAACCAACAGACACCGATTACCAAGAGAAGTTAGATGCCATAGAGGAAATCGATCCTAATAAACCTGGAGGCAAGGTAGAGTTTATATTTGCGGTAAATAAGTTATCCGAAGGCTGGGATGTTGATAATGTATATCAGATAGTACCTATGCAGGAACGTATATTTGCATCGAAGCTTCTGATATCCCAGGTTCTTGGAAGAGGTTTACGATTGCCTCGCAATGTTCCCTTTGATAAGGTTTTTGGTATAGGCGGTGTCTATCCAGTAGTGACGATTACAAACCACGAAAAGTTTGCTGAACATATAGCAGAGCTGCTATTTGCTGTAACTAATTGCGAGACCCGATTTATCTCTAAAGTATTTAGGTTCGAAGAAAAAATAGAACGAGCCAATAATAATTTCATAGTTTTCAATTTAGAGTATATTCCTGCTCAAAAGATTGAAGACGCCAAGCCACTAAGTCAGGATCTTACTGACAGAACATTAATACTGACAGCTCCAGCAGAAAAGCTAGATTTAAAAGTTACTTATCTGCTCGATCAAAAAAGATTCTCTCTTTCACGCAATCTCTATACTATTGACCAGATTGTTGCAGATATTTCAACGCGCTTTGAGAATCGCCAATTTGAAAGTAAACATTTTGATTTTGGCGATGGGATTATAGTCGATGATTTGCCGAGTCGAGAAGACATTGAAAAGGTTATACGTAAAGCTATGGAAAAAGGAGGCTTTAAAGAAGACAGGCTTTCTGATGATAACCGAAAACAGATCGATATATTTTTTAACCAATTTTTGCCAAGAGGTAAAAAAAAGGTTGTGCGAGTCAATATAGAAGGAAATCCTTTTGGAATTAAAACAGAGGATATGGGTTCTTCCAGTGCGCGTGTCAGTGAGCTCGAGAAATTCACTAGTATATTAATATCTGAAGATTATGAAAATGAGCTTTCCGGAGAAAATAAATTTGTTATAGAAGAATTGGCTGAGAGGCTTAAGAAAGAAGGTGCCGAGTTAGATTTATTTGATTATGTTGAATCTGAAAAATCAGATTATTTCCGTCCCCTACTAAAATCAAGGCCTATATATGTTGTTAATACCTCCATATTTAAAACCCCACAAAATCTTGTTATTCTTTCTCATAAACCAGAAAGAGAATTTGTGTTTAAGTTAATAGATCACTCAAAGTATATAGACTCTTGGATTAAGTCCAGAGATATGGATTTTTATAGTCTCGATTATGAATTTTTTAAAGGTGGCAAAGACCGGGTAAGGCGAAGTTTTAATCCAGACTTTTTCATTAAGCTTAATCTGAAAAACTATATGGATAAACTTGTTGAAGAAGATCCAAGCTTGGATATAAGCAAATTGCGAGAACTTCAGGATAAAGGGATAAAAGAAATTATTCGAGTTGTTGAGATTAAAAGTGATGATGATCAAGAGGAGGTTACGAGAGCAAAAGAACGCTACGGCAAAGAGCATTTCGAAACATTAAATCGAGTATTGAGCCAAACAAGCGCAATAGATTTAGCTTCGGAATTTCAAAATTCAGCTAGCCAGTATTATACATTTGATCTTTTACGCCCAGAAGTATATGGAGTATGGTTTGAAAAACTTAAGAAAGGGCAGATTTACTTCTAACAGATGTCGGATAATCCAAAGATTTTTCCTGAAAAAGGGTATAAAGAAATACTTAAAGAAGTTGGATCGTTTCGGTATGCCATTTATGATAAAGATGAACCGGTGCCGGGTAGGGTATTTAGCAGAGCATTGGCAATTGAGAAATATAATTGTGTTGTTGCAGGAACCGGTAGCACAACGTCATTATGTTCTCTTGCGCTTTCAACCGAAAAGCAAGTTGTAATTCCACAGCATTCTCCTGTGGTTGTTGTCAGACTTCTTAGAGAAGATAAAAAATCTGATGTTTTACATTATAACGCCGATGATCAAATTATATTTCCAACATCAGAAGGAAACATTCTTCGTCTTACTCGTAAAGACGCACCTGATCATTTTCTTAAAGTAGCCAATACTGCAGAATTAGGATCTATTGCTAAAGCATATCGTCTCCCAGAGGAAAAAGCTGGTCCTATTGAAAAATATAGTGCAAAAGGAGCAAGGCTATATTTAGATTTATCCCCACTTAGTGATCAGAAAGAATAGCCCTTGGAAAAATACATTAAAATCACGCCAAAAATGTTTATTAATCCTCCATATATAAAATGTCCAAAATGTGGTAAAGACACTTTTGGAATTTTAATGATCTGCGCACATCATTATTGTAGACGCTGTTCAGAATGCTACTATCCACATCCATCACGGGGAGAGCATGGTGAAATTTACTCACTGCCAGATTTAGATAAAAAAATAATATATATAGATCAATTCTCAATTAGTAACATGATGAAATTCCTAAACCCGCAAACAAAGGGTCATAAAAGGGCCGGTGCCGATGCTTTTTGGGGAGAGCTCTTTGAGCGCCTAGATACGCTTTGTAAATTGCAACTTATTATTTGTCCTGACTCAGATTTCCATAAATATGAGTCCTTATTATTCCCTTTCTATAAACAATTAGAGCGCATGTACGAATTGTTTTCCCATGGAGTATCATTTTACGATCATGAAACAATGAAACTCTTTCAAACACTAGGGCAGTTTAAAATATGGTTAGGCGAAACCAAGAATGCAGAGCTAGATGTTCATAAAGTTACTCATGGGGAAATAAATGCATGGCAAGATAGGTTCATTATATCTGTTGGAAGTTATGATTCCCAGGCTCTAATTGATGAGTTACGTAGCAATCGAGAAAGATCCTATGATTATATGGCAGGAGTATTTAAAAGGTGGCAAAGCGAAAAAGATAAGGAGTTTGATTTTTGGTACAATGAAGAAATAAAATCTGAAGCGGGTGTAATAATTGAATTATTTACACGAGATCTGCAAAATATGGCAAAAGCGTGCCTTGGGATTGCTCCGGTAGAGGTAGGCGCTTTATTACCCGGCTTTGCTTCACGGCTAATTTATGAAATGAAAGACAGGCTTAAAGAAAAAGGCGTAGCAGGAGAAGAGAATCTTAATAAAAAAGTTGGAGAATTCTTACGGTCTAAAGTATTCGAGGAAACACCATATCTTATGATTTCATCAGCTTTATATGCAGCAATGGCAGAAAGAGCTGCTCATCATGGCAGAAAGCAACCCCCAGGAAAAGGTTTCTTTACAGATGTAAAAATCATTTCGACGTCATTACCATATTGTGATGCAATGTTTGTAGATAATGAATGCAGGAGCCTTTTATCTGAAAGGGCCGTTGTAAAGAAATTGCAATACAAGACTAAAATATTTTCTTTGGCGAATAAAAAAGAATTTCTCAAATATCTTGATGATATAAAGTCATCTGCAAGTCTCAAACATATTAAAGCTATAGAAGAGGTTTATGGTATTGATTGGGCTAAGCCATATTGGGAAATATTTAAGCAGAAATAGTATTGATAATGGATAAACAATCTCAAATCAACGAATGGTCGCGCCTATACGGTCGGCAGATAACCGAAGAAGAATATCGCCAGATATGCAGTAACCTTGATGGTTTCTTTTGTACTTTAGAGAAGTGGGATAAGGCAGAAAAAGTTAAGTCCAGCCCTAAAACAGATTGACTTTTCTGATTTCTGTGATATACTTGTTTCAAATAGAATTTTAGAACTAGAGAATTAGAAAATAGAGAATTGGCTTACTTGAGGGGACAGATGCTCGAGTAGGCCATTTTTGTTTTACGCGAAAATTCGCCAGGGCCTCTGTTATTTAGGGGCCGGCACCCCGTGAAATTAGAGAATTCGGAAATTGTGGGGACGCCGGCCCCTTTTTTATTTGCCAAGGCGGCTGAAAAATGAAGGTAAACGGTAAATCTATCATAGGTGTTAGCGTGTTTTTTGTGAAAAAGATAAGATTTTTGCAGATAATTCTAAGTGTTTGTCATGAATAGAGTTACGATAAAAATATCGGAATTTACCGAGCTAAAATATTGCGTAACACATTATGAACATTAGGGTTATGAAGGAAATCCGGCAAATTAAAGTTTTTTCGCCCCACAGGTATAATAAGGTAGATGGTGCGAAAGGAGGTGATCTCTGTGGAGCCTATGGTTAAGGTTGAATGTACCGAGTGCGGTGGCAAGTACTACGTAATAGCAACTGACAGGAATATACAGTTGCCGGAAGGCGTTAAGCCTGGAGAGGCGTTTCCAAGTGCGTGTCCACTCTGTAGCGATGGGAGCTATGCAGTGCTTGCAGGCAAGAGAAAGTAAAAACAACAAGCTATCCCTGGCATACGCTGCCAGGGATAGCCAACATGAAAGGAGTCAAAAATGGTTAATTTCTTTTTGCAAGGTCTAGAAAACAAATGGGAGCTGGTCCGGGAGACTTCTAGCAGCCAAAAGTTTAAGGTTGATATGCTGTGTCTAGATAGGTCTCTCAAAGCACAGGTAGATATCCACTATACCAGGCCACGGATTGCCCATGTTAGCGTTGTATGGGTTGGTGACGAAAATGTTAGCACCGACCTTGCGATGAATTCTCTGTTTGAGGATCTGACAAAAATTGCATTGCGACATGGGGATTACGAGGTTATTGATTATTCTCTAAGTTGGACGCCAAGGATATTTGAGGGCAATTACGCAATGTCGTATCCGTGGTACAAACACGATTCAAAGGAGGAGCAAAATGAAAATCAAAAAAATACCTATTAAAGATATTAATCCTGCGCCATATAATCCGAGAAAAGATCTCAAGCCAGGTGATTTGGAGTATGAAAAATTGAAGAATAGCATTGGTACTTTTGGTCTGGTGGAGCCGCTTGTTTGGAATGAACGCAGTGGCAACCTTGTTGGGGGTCACCAGAGGTTGAAAGTACTTATCGAATCAGGGATTAAGGAAGTCGATGTGAGCGTAGTAGATCTAGATGAATATAAAGAGAAGGCCTTGAATCTAGCTTTAAACAAGATTCAAGGTGACTGGGATAGCGATAAGCTCGATATCCTAGTTGAAGAATTGAGCAAGATCCCGGATTTCGATATGGGGCTTGCCGGGTTTGACTTTCCCGAAGTAAGCCAAATCTTAGACAGGCTTGAGGAGGCCAAAGAAGATGAATTTGATTTAGAGAAAGAATTAGAAGATATAGGTAAGCCGATAACGCAAAAAGGCGATCTAATTAAGCTAGGAGAGCATCGTCTGCTTTGCGGTGACTCATCGAGCCCAGAGGATATCAAGCGCCTAATCGGCACGGAAAGGGTCGATCTAGTTTTTACAGATCCCCCCTACAATGTGAATTATTACGGCGGCAACAGACCTACGACCGATGCGCGCCCAAAGAATTCTCGTAATTGGGAGAGAATTTACAATGACAATCTTTCTCAGGAAGAGTACGAGATATGGCTTAAGAAGATTTTTACCAATATTAATTCATATCTTGCACCAGGCGCGCCGCTATATTGCTGGAATGGCTCAGCTCAGTTTGGTCCGATGTACCAGATGCTTACTGGACTAGGATTCCACGTATCTTGCGTTATCACCTGGGCGAAGCAAAATTTCTCGATAAGCTACGCAGACTACAATCAGGCAACCGAGTTTTGCCTATACTCCTGGAAAGAGAATAACGGATCCCACAACTGGTATGGACCTAATAACGAATCAACCTTGTGGGAGGTAAAAAGGGATCCTACCAAGAATTATACTCATCCGACCCAAAAGCCTGTGGCTCTCGCCCATCGCGCCATAAAAAATAGCTCAAAGCGCGGAGATATAGTGCTGGACATGTTTCTTGGGTCGGGCACTGCCTTAATTGCCGCTGAGGGCTTAAAGAGGAAGTGCTTTGGCCTTGAGCTGGATGAGCGCTATTGTGACAGCATCGTGCGCAGATACATTGCTTTTGTCGGAGAGGCTAATGTACCTGTAATCCTGCGCAAGAAGTATTGTAAGGAGGCTAGCCATGCAAGATAAGAAAGAACTCCCGATCCTATCTATTATCCAGCAGCTAAAGGATGGTCGTCTCGATCCAGAAACCATCGACAAAGAGATGCGTCAGCAATGCATCGAAGTCTTCCTGGCTGAGGGCTACTCGATCTCTACAATGGCGCAGATCTTTAACAAGTGCGAGAAGACGCTTCGCAGAGACCTTGAAGAGATACGAGCGCATAACGCCATTAGCCCTGACATAGAGTTGGCAAAGAAAATAATCGGTGAGATGCTTACCTATGCCAGGATTAATCGGGATCATCTTATGCGTTTGGCTCGCTCAAAAGACACAAGCGTCTCTGAGAAGGCACAAGCCGAGTACTATGCCCATCGCGTTGGGATGGAATTAGTAGATAAGCTTCAGACCCTGGGATATTTGCCATTAAAACCCAAGACTATAGTTGCAGACTTTACCCATACCGTCAATGTAAGTGACGATGAAGTGCTGAAAGAGTTAAAAAGTGAGCTTGCAGATGTCGAAAAGCTTGCCCTAGAAGGAGGTGGTTTTAGCCCAGAGATAGAGGCAGAGCTAAATAAGGTCAAAAAACGACTTAAGCAAGCGGAGATCGAGAAAGACATAACTAAGATTCAAGACAAAGCAAAAAAGGAGAATAAAGATGAATAAGATTGTACCGTTTGGAAGTTTAATTAAAGATTTGATTAGCGTAAGAAGGAATATTGGCAAAGATTTTATGGCCTTCAGAAAGACATACTTTGCGCATTATCACAAAAATCCCGATGGTCGCTTTCAGAAGGAAATATCAAGAATCCTTGCCAGGATAACGCGTAAACGCCAAGCGCGTATCGCCATAGCCGCCCCTCGGCATTTCTCTAAGAGCACTATCGTAACCTTAGAGTATGTGATTTACTGCATTTGCTATAAGCTTGAGAATTTCATCTTGATAGCCTCACATACCTTTGATCAGGCATCGGGCTTTTTACGGGATATCAAGTCTGAATTTGAGAAAAACGAGCTACTTTTAAAAGACTTTCCTGAGCTCTTTGAGCTCGGAAAGAAAACAAGTGCCAGTAAACGCTGGTCCGCAAGCGAGATTATCACCCCTAATGGCGTGAAGGTGCTTGCCTTAGGTGTGCAGCAGGACATCCGTGGAAGGCGCCATAACGAGTCAAGGCCCACCCTGATTATTCTCGATGATATCGAGACCAGCGAATCATCACGAAGCCCTGAAGCTTCTGGAGGCCTTGATGAATGGCTTACCAAGTCAATCATAAAGGCTGGCTCTAGCGATGCCAATGTAGTTTTTATTGGGACAACGCATCATTATAACGCGCTCTTGGCTAAGTATATTAGCCCCAGTCAGGCACCCGGATGGACAAAAAGGGTTTATAGGGCGGTTATCTCTTTTGCGGAAAGGCAGGATCTCTGGACTAAATGGGAGAATATATATGTTGATAAAGAGAAATATAATGGCGCAAGTGGAGAAGTAGCCGCCAAGCGGTATTACAACGATAACGAGAAAGATATGCTAAAAGGGGTTAAATTGCTGTGGCCAGAATTTAAGAGCTACTATGAGCTGATGGTGATGAAATTAGTAGATGGCGATATAAGCTTCTATTGCGAGATGCAAAACGATCCCGTTAGCTCTAAAGACTGCGTATTCAATATAAACGACGTTCAGTATTGGGATGACAAATATAATTCTGTAGAAGAACTTCTAAGGGCAAAAGGAGGTGACCTCTTAATATATGGAGCCTGTGACCCTAGTCTTGGTAAGGATAGAGAGGCCGGTGATTATTCTGCGATAGTTATTGCGGCTATATCAGGAACCACAGGAAACATATATGTTCTTGATGAGGATTTGGCGCGTGTTCCGCCCGATATGATTATGGAACGCATATTGCAGTACAATAAGATGAGGCACGTTTCAAGATTTGGCTTAGAGACGAATAACTTTCAGGAGCTCATGGTTAAAGAATTGAAGGATCGCGCGGATGCCCTAAACCAATGGATCGTTGTAGATGAAATAAAGAATACTTCTAATAAACAGATACGTATCGAAAATCTTCAGCCAATGATAAAGAGCGGGAAAATAAAATTCTCTAGGAAGCACCGGATGCTGCTTGAGGAACTAAGATTCTACCCTAAATGTAGCCATGACGATGCCCTGGACGCCTTACAAATGGTGGTGACGTTGGCATACGACAAGACGGCTATAATAAGGCATTTTAGCTTATAGCACGAAAACCCTTGACAAATGAGACAGTGGTGGTATACTTATATCCACAATTAGGATAGTCCCGTGTTAGAAGGGGTAAATCCCGGATTTTAATAAAGTAAAACCTTCGAGTGGATAAATATGCCACCGAAGGATTTTGTGTTTATAGGACATACGCGGCTTGAATTTTAAGCCGATAATATATTTTAACAGTTTTTTGCACCTGGTGGGCTCGTTGTGATGTGCGGTTGCTTCTGTTTAGCTAGTCCTGCGTTTCAAGGGGGAACCTGGACTTTAAAAAAGTAAAACCTTCGTTAGCCATTATTGTGTGGCTGGCGGAGGTTTTTTTATTTGAGGAGGTACAAAAGATGAGACGATTAATTATATTAGCACTGCTTATAACCAGCTTGGTTGCCCCTTACGTATATTGCGATGACGAAGACGGCGAATACCTTGGTGAATACAGCGAGAATACTTTAGATTCTGATTCTACAAGTAATCCCATAGGCCAATATGGTAGCTCCATATCGCCTAAAAGTATAAATAACCCTATAGGCCGCTATGGTAGCTCTGTAAGTCCTAATAGCGTGAATAATCCTCTTGCCACAGACACTCCAAAATTATACAGCCAAGACGGAAAATACTTAGGTAAAGTAAGTAGTAATACCCTTGACCCCGAATCAATCAGTAATCCCATCGGGCGATATGGCAGTTCCATATCCCCTGATAGCGTTAATAATCCAATTGGTCGTTATGGTAGTAAAATCAGCCCTGAAAGCGCGAATAATCCTTTAGCGACAAGCGCTCCAAAGATAGTCTATGGTAGAGACGATGATTAAAAAGATTATGTTAACCGGGCGGTTAACGATAAATTTAACGGTTTGGTGTTTGTAGAAGAGGGAGGCGTCAGATGTTAGGTTTCTTTAAGAAAAGGTGGGTTTGGATCACGGCGTTATTTGTTGTAATTAACGTAGTCGGGTTAATGAAGATTGTGTCTGTTTTGGAAAAAAGAGAAAGTTTTACTAAAAGGCCTCGCTTTAGCATCATGTCTACTGTAGGTGGAAATCTTAGGCAGATCTTCTGGCCTGTGAAGAAGGCAGTCGAAAGCATTACCGAACGCGACTTCAAAGTCGAAGATATTAAGCCGAGCGCCTCCGGAACAGAAACAGTTATTGCCATTGAGTTAAACAAAGATGTCGACATATCCAAAATCAAAGGTTTTATAGAGGTAACCCCCAAGGTCGATTTTATCATTGAAGAAAGATATGACGGTATAGTTCTGCGCGGTGATTTTAAGCCTGGAGAATCCTACGATGTAGAGGTGCTCAAAGGCTTGCCTTCTGCCAAAGAGCTCAAGCTAAATCAATCTATTAAGAGATCAGTTGTTATGCCCGACTACGACCCAACCTACCGATTTAAAGTTACTGGTATGTACGTTTCTTTAAAAGGAAATCAAAACATACCTATCGAGGTAACCAATATAGATGCGGTCAAGGTAAAGATACACCGAGTATATGACAATAATGTAGTCTATCTTCTAAATAACTCTAAATCCTATGGCATCCCTGACGATTTAGGACTCGATGTTATTGAAAAGACAATAACCATAAACGTTGAGCGTAATAAACCAACAGACATTCTCTTAAACCTAAAAGAGCTTGTGCAGGGAGCTTCGCGTGGCATCTTCTTTATGAGGTTAACCGAACCAGACTCTGATTATTATTGGAGTGGTGATTCAAAGCTTATACTTACCTCTGATATAGGTATGGTAGTCAAAAAATCAGAGCATGATCTATTCGTCTGGTTAAATTCGCTTTCCTCTAGTAGTGCTGTTGCAGGAGCTACGGTAAAAGTATTTAGCAAAACCAACCAGCAGCTATCAGAAGGCACAAGCGACACTAATGGGTTAGTTCAATTTAAAGATGTTGATTGGTCTGGTGATAGAAAGCCATTTGTTGTTACAGCTTCTAAAGATGGAGATCAGTCCTTTATTGAACTTGAAAAGTGTACCCTCGCCGAGACCGATTTTAAGACTGAAGGAAGGCCTTATATAAGCTCTGGTTATGAAGGTTTTCTTTATACGGATAGAGGCGTGTTTAGGCCAGGTGAAAAAGCTCATTTAAGAGCTGTTCTAAGAGGCCCGAACCAGGAGAAGCCAGAGAGCTTTCCCGTGGTTTTTGAGATTATTCGGCCGGACGGCAGGCAATTTGCAAAGCTTAATGGGGTGCTCTCGCAATTTGGTAGCGTTGACGTCGACATCGATATCCCAGACTACGCGCTGACCGGTGGATATACAGCTAACCTTATGCTGCCCGGGTCAAAAGAGGTAATTGGAAGCGTAAAGTTTAGCGTTGAAGAGTTTATGCCGGATAGACTTAAAGTGACAGTAACCATGCCAGAGGATAGGCTCGAAGCCAATAAAGCCATTCCTATTAATGTAAAGGCAGAGCAGTTTTTTGGCGCCCCTGCGGAAGGTAGAAATGTCGAGGTTCTTTATGATCTAAAATCGCAGGAATTTAAACCAGAAGGGTTTAAAGATTATTTATTTATCGATGCCACTAAAAAGTTCTCTTTTCAAACAACGAGCGTTGATGAAAAGGTGTCCGATAGCAATGGAAACGCGAGTTTTGAATTAAAACTTCCTGAGAAGCTTTCTCCCCCATCAGCGCTACGATGCGAAATAAGCGCTGTGGTTAAGGAAGTTGGAGGCCGCGCTGTTACCTCTCATATCGAAAGGATGTTTGACGCGTATCCTTATTATATAGGTATAAGACAAGCTGCCGCTGGATATGCTGCGCCAGGCAGCGAAATTAAATTTGACTACGTTACGCTCTCGCCCAATGGCAAGAAAATCGATGTATCTGATCTAGAAGTTAACATCTGCAAGGTCGTATACAGTAACATCCTTAAAAAGGATGATAAGGGTGAATATAGGTATGTTTCAGAAAACAGAGAAGAAGTGGTTTTAACCGATACATTAAAACAGGGCAGCTCTTCTTTTAGCTATACCCCTAAATCATGGGGCGATTATGTAATCCGCATAAAAGGAAAAGACGCAGCATCACATGGCGCGAGTCTTGCCTTTTATTGTTCAGACTCAGGTTATATGCCCTGGGCAATGGAGCGGCCCGATAGGATCGAACTAAAGCTGGATAAAACGTCTTATGCAGTTGGTGAAACAGCCAATCTAACCATCAAATCTCCTTTTAAGGGTAAGGCATTGATTACTGTCTCAAAAGATAAGGTAATTACAACTAAAGTTGTGGAATTATCCAACCCAACACAAGAAGTCCCCCTAACAGTCGAAGAGGCCTGGAAACCCAATGCCTACTGCGCAGTTACGGTCATAAGGCCAGTAGATCCTAACGAAGATTGGGTTGCATATCGAGCCTATGGGATTATCCCTATAGCAATCGATAATTCATCGCATAAGCTAGATCTTAAGATTGCAAGCCCAGCCTCAAGCGCCCCCAAAGACAAGGTAAAAGTAGATATAGAGGTAAAGAATACGCAAGGGATGCCCGAAGAGACAGAGGTGTCTTTAGTTTTGGTTGATGAGGGTATCTTGCGTTTAACCAATTTTAAGACACCCGATCCGTTTGACTTCTTCTATGGCAAAAGAGGAAACAATATTCTAACAAGTGATATCTATTCCCTACTTATCCCGGAATTTGGGCAGAAGAAGGTTGGCGCAGATTCCAACCCTTCAGGAGACCAGGCGCCCTACGATCCTAAAAAGCGCCTTAACCCCATAAGCGCTCAAAGGGTAAAGCCCGTTGTGCTATGGAAGAGCAGTATAGTTACCGGAAAAGATGGCAAGGCAAGCGCAGAATTCGACATTCCGCAGTTTTCGGGAAGCCTTCGTATTATGGCGGTTGCAATAGGAGATTCTGACTTTGGTAATTCAGATAAGGATTTGAAAGTCACCGAACCGCTTATGATTAAACCAAGCCTTCCAAGGGTGCTTTCCACAAACGATGAATTTATTGTTCCTGTGTCTGTGTTTAATTCAACAGGAAAAGATGGAGACGTTACGGTTAGTCTGGAAACATCGGAAGGGTTTTCGTTTAATTCTGAGAAGTCGTTTATTCTAAGCATCAAAAATAATAAAGAAGGCATGGCTAATTTTAAGCTTAAGGCCCCAGCGACCCCGCAAAAGGCCACCATAACTATTAAGGCGCAAGGGATAGGCTATGCGACTGAATCAGAAACCGAACTCGCTGTAAGGCCACCCGTTCCCTTTACAACGCTGATTGGTTCTGGTGTAATAAAGGCTCCTGGTGATCAGGATATAAAGCTACCCGGAGGGTGGTTAAAGAATACCGAGAATATAAAGTTGGTAGTGACTTCGTTACCGGCGCTTCAATTCGCTGGAGGCTTAAAGTATTTGGTGCAGTATCCTTACGGGTGCATCGAACAAACCACTTCGTGTACGTTCCCGCTTCTATACTTAAAGGATATAGCTTCGCTCGTTGATCCTAAAAAATTTAACCCCTCACAGATAGATAGCTGCATTGACGCTGGGATAAGAAGGGTTTTATCCATGCAAACCTATTCAGGAGGGTTTTCTTTCTGGCCGGGGTATAGCTACACCTATGATTCAGGTAGTGTATACGCGACCAATTTCCTAGTTGAAGCGGAAAACGCAGGATACGCCGTTCCCGACTTTGCCAAGAATAGCGCGCTTGATTACTGTGAAAAAATACTCGCTGGCAAAGATGAGGATTATCCATTAGAACTTAAGGCGTATAGCTGCTATGTTCTTTCAAAGGCAGGGCGACTCAAGTCTTCCTGGATTCGTAGGCTTCAAGAAGTAAAGGATAAGCTACCAGAATATGCAAGATTTCACCTCGCGGCATCACTCTTTGCCTTAGGGGATAAAAAGGCTGTTCAAGAAATCTTAGGCGCTGGCATGCCGGATGTAAAGGTAGATAGAAACACAGGCGATAGCCTCAATTCGTATACGAGAGCTAACGCTATTGCATTATCCATATACATGGATATAGAGCCGGAAAATCCCATAGTGCCCACTTTGGTTAAGCGGTTGCAAGGCTCAATGAAAAATGGTAATTGGGAAACGACTCAGGATAATGCAATGGCGCTTCTTGCCCTGGGTAAGTATGCAGACTATATCAAAAAGCAAGACGTAAATTACTCAGGGACAATCTCGGTCGATGGGAATATGGTCGCTGAGTTTAATAATCAAAAAGAGTTAGTTCTCGATAACCCGATGCTTGCTGGTAAAGATATCAAGGCTACTATCCAGGGTAAAGGATCTGCTTATTATTATTGGGTAAGCGAAGGAGTTCCTACTTCAGAGAAGGTAGAAGAAAAAAATAACGGTATACTGGTAAAAAGGAACTTCTTTAGCCGTGATGGTAAAGCCCTGGATATAACGAAGATAAAACAAGGAGATGCGATAGTAGTAGATATAGTGTTTAATTCTATCGCGGCATACAAGAATATCGTTGTAGAAGATCTTCTGCCCGCTTGTTTTGAGATCGAAAATCCACGCATTGCCACAAGCGAAACTGTAGAGTGGATTAAGAAGGATATGATTGAACCAACTCACGTTGATATGCGTGATGACAGGCTGCTTCTTTTTACGGACTTGAGCTCCGCGAACAACCTGCACTATCGCTATGTGGTAAGAGCTGTAACCAAGGGTAAGTTTATACTACCTGCAATAAGCGCATCTTGTATGTACGACCCAAGCATAGTAAGCATCTCTGGGCAGGGCTATGTTGAGGTAGGAGATTAATTATGTCTAAAGGATTAACCATCTGGCTAAAGCGCACATTAGTAGGATTTCTTTCAATATGTGCGCTTTGCCTGAGTACCTATTTTATAGTGCTTAAAATTGCCCCATTCCCATATGAGGCAATAAAGAATATACAGTATTCAAAATGTATACTCGATAGCCAAGGCAACCTTTTACGAGTATTTACCAATAAAGAGAGGCTTTGGCTAATGTCGGTTGAATTAGACGAAATAAATCCACAGCTTATCAATGCTACCCTTTCTATTGAAGACAATCGGTTTAGGAAGCATTTCGGCGTTGACCCTTTAGCTATAATGCGAGCAGCAAAGCTGAACCTTAAGAATGGCAGAGTAATTTCAGGTGCCTCAACCATCAGCATGCAGGTTATAAGAATCATCGAAAATAGAAGGCGCTCCTTACCAAATAAAATTATTGAGGCTGTACATGCCATTAAGCTCGAGACGTTATATTCAAAGAATGGAATTCTAAAGCTTTACTTCGAAATAGCGCCTTACGGTGGCAATATTCATGGTGTTAAGGCGGCCTCACTTAGATACTTCAATAAACAACCCAAGGATTTAACGCTTACTGAATGTGCGCTATTGGCCGGTATACCGCAATCACCATCAAGACTGCGGCCAAATCGCTATCCTCAAAGAGCTCAAAAAAGAAGAAATATGGTTCTGGAAAGCATGGTCAGAAACGGTTATATAACGACAGCGCAGAGTGGCGATACTATCAAGGAGTCAGTTCTAGCCGGTAACAATATTTTTCCATTTAAAACTCCTCATTTTGCTGACTTTGTGACTAGACGCTATGCCGGTACAAAAAATATCAAAACAACGATCGATCCTGCTATTCAATATTTTGCCGAAAATGCGCTTAAAGAGGCTATTAAAGATTTTAGGCCGTATGGTGTAACAAACGGCGCAATCGTTGTTATCGAAAATAGCACCGGTAAAATAAGGGCGATGGTTGGTTCGGCTGATTATTTCTCAAAAGAGAACTCTGGGCAGATAAACGGCGCGTTGAGTAAGCGTTGTCCAGGTTCGACCTTAAAGCCATTTACCTACGCACTTGGCTTTGAAGAGGGCGCTTACACACCTAAAATGATCCTTAACGATATTCCAGTACAGTATGATGGCTATGCCCCACTTGATTTCGACAAAGAATTTAGAGGGCCCGTAACCGTACGAGAAGCGCTAGTTGACTCTCTGAATATCCCAGCGGTGGAGGTGTTAGATAAGATTGGATATAGAAAACTCTATCAGTTTTTAAAGGATGCAGGCATAACTACCCTAAAGAAACTCCCAGACCATTATGGCCTTGCTTTGACCCTTGGCTCAGGCGATGTTAATTTACTTGAATTAACCAATGCTTATGCGACATTGGCGCGGCTCGGTGAATATAAACCATATAGTTTTATCGAGCAAGAGGAAGTAACCTCAAAGCGATTGCTTTCAGAAGGCGCGGCATATCTAGTTACGGACATAATTTCTGATACAAAGCGGCTTGAAGAGATAGGCATATATAGGGATGATAAGATCCATCCTAAGGTTGCCTGGAAGACAGGCACGTCCTATGGCCACAAAGACGCCTGGACTGTTTGTTATAATCCGGAATACACAGTTGGTATCTGGCTTGGTAATTTTTCAGCCAGGCCAGCCAGGGTACTTGTTGGAGTTAATACAGCAGCGCCCCTTGCTATGAAGATATTTGATTGGCTATATTTAAAAAGGCCAGCACCTTGGTATCAAATGCCGGATTCGATTGGTGAGCGTAGAGTATGTGCCTTAAGCGGTGAACCAGCGAGTGAAAGTTGCCCACACGCTGTTACAGACTTATATATAAAACTGTGCAGTGTTAACCGAAAATGCACTGTTCATGAGAAAATAGCGGTAGCCTCTAATAAAGCGGTAGACCTTGATGAAGATAAACCTAAGATTATATCCCCATCACACAGATGCGAATACTTTGTTTCCGGGACACAAGGAGAACGAAAGCTGCCACTTGAAGCATCGGGCCCACTGGATGCCGACAAACTGTTTTGGTTCGTGGATGGAAAGTTCTATAACTCAAGCCTAAACGGTGATAAAATACTATGGGACATGGAATTAGGTAGACATAGGATTACATGTTCCGATGGTCTAGGCAGAAGTTCATCTATTATTGTAGTAGTAAGATGAGATCATAAGAAGCTTATGCATAATAAAGAGAAGCATAATTCTATAGTTAAAAATGCGATATCTGCTAAGAACATCTGTGCAATTATTTCTTGGCTAGACAATATTAGATGGTGCGATGAAAATAATTATAATTTTATTAACTTCTTTAGAGATAATCTAACTAGTAGTGAAAAAATACTTACACACTGGTTATGCTATATAACTGATAGGCAGATGCCTTTCGAGATTATCTGGGATAAGGGTGGTTTTGTATTCTCTCAATTGGTACACGAATATTCTTCAGATCGCAATCTCAAACCAAAGGATATTTTAGACAAACATTACGAATCTTATCTTGATAAAGGAAAAAGAAAATTTAGGTTCAAAGATTCCAAGGGCACCGCTTTTGCTTCCAGATATATAACTGATGATTATGAAAATATTTTACAAACATTGCTTATCTTAGATGCACCTAAATATGAAAGAAACATAGTTAAATATATAATAGAGACCATAAAAAGATTCAGCGATAAAACAGATGATCTACTAATTAGAGTTGCGAATAGCCTGCATATATTAACTTACTCATTAAAAAGTAAGAAGGCGGGCTTAAACAGAGCTTTAAAAATTTTAGAAGACGATAACGAATTTGAAAAGGCGCTGCATGAATTTAAGTCAAAATCTACGATTGGTAAGAAAAGATTATGGTGTTGCGTTAGAGATTATAAAAAAGGCTTATATAGAAAAGTATTTTTAGAAGCTATCAAAGAAGTCGAAAAACAGGATTCAGATCAATTTGTTCGAATTTGGGATAAATTACCAATGCATCAAATAGAACTTCCAGGCGATGTTTGGAATAATAGCCCGCTTTTCAAAGATAATTTATTCGGAAGCGTTTTAGATATTAATAAGATCCCCAGTAGATGGAATATGCCGGAAATCATAAGGGCGCTTTATGACGAATTAAGAAATGGGAGCACTATCGACAATTTTTATCCGGAGCAATTTGATGTTACGTTTGATTTTGTTCCAAGAATGTGTTCTAAGAAATTGTGCAAGGTTTGTCCTTTCGGTAAAGATGGAATTGAAGCAATTTGTATCCCAACAAAAGATAAACTTTGCCCGATTGCGTTGATAAATTGTGGGTATTTAGCAAAATGTAACGGTAGCGCTTCTGAATGCACTCTTAAGGCCAATATTGGGAGAGGGATCTGTAAGACGCTTTACTAATATTCCAGGTTTATTAAAGTTAAACATTACAATTTATGCTGACCGATAATATATTCAAATTATTAAAAAAAGTAAGCAAAAACGAAGATCAGCTTTCTGCCGCTTTTGGTTTCTTGCTTAAAGAAGACCCTGATATTCTGCACAATTTCTTAAATAAATTAGGTATACAGCTTACAAAGCAGGAGCTAAAAAGAGTTGATATAGAAATACTGGTTCCCTATGTTTTTAAATCGCAGACTAGCATTATTGATTTACAGTTAGAGGTTCCTGGTAAATACCTCATCTTTCTTGAATCAAAAATTGTTCCAACAAAAACTGACCGGATCATAAAACAAATTAAACCCTATAATGAAATTCTTAGGAATAAAGAAGCTGAGTACGAAAGCGGTACGCGCTTAGTGTATGTTGCAAAAGACCCCATAGATAGGAAAGAAATAGAAAAGATTCAAAAGAGCTTGAATAGAAGCTCTGAAGAGTTTGAGTTCTTTTCTTGGGAAAGCCTCTTAAAATTAACGCTTAATTGCAAAAGAAAGAACAGAAGAATCGCTGAGCTATTCAGCGATTACATAGGAGATACCATGCATAATAAAAAAATTATTGAGGAACAAAAGGTAAAAAACATATCTGATGTACTAGTCGTTTTTACTAACCCGGCATTTTGGGAACTATCACTACAGAAAAATGTTGCAGTTCAATCAATGAGAGGACCAGATGCTAGATATATAGCATTTTTAAGAACTCACCTTAAGAATGAGCAAGGAAAATCGGAAAGAAGCGGAATTACGCATATAGCTGAAGTTGAATACACGGAACTGAGACCTCGTAAAGAAATGTTCGAAGGCCTTAATAAGAAAACCCGAGATGAGATGCATAAACATGTAGTAACAGAAAGAAACATGAATCTTGATGAGTTGCACAAAGTATACATATTGAAAAAAGGTTCAATCAAAGCGCTTCCGAGAAAAATTGATAATTACGGTTCGGGTATCATGGTTAAATACAGCGCGAAGATGAGCGATTTACTATGTGCAAAAACTACCAAAGATATCAGAAAAGGTAGGAATATTTAACTTTGTCCACCTCTCTAAAATGGACATCTTTTAACATATTAGAGATAAAGAAGTTACGTCGAATATCTCGCTATAAAAGTGGACATTTGGGACATTTTCGGCTATATAAATGCCTCTTGAATCCAGCAAAATCAGAGATATTCACATTTTTTGCTATACAACAAGCGCCCAAATTGTGGTAAGATATATAGGACTTCTAGGCCCCCCGGGGGAGCCATGGTTCGACTCTTTTACGCGTCGAAGGGCCAAACAATTATTAATTATGTGGCATATCTATATTTTAGAATGCAGCGATAAATCTTTATATTGCGGAATAACTACAGATTTAATCCGGCGCTTAAAAGAGCACAATAATAAAAAAGGCGGTTCATATACACGCAGCCGCTTGCCGGTTTGCTTAAAATATAGCGAAGATTGCAAAACCAGATCTGATGCTTTAAAAAGAGAGAGTCAGATAAAACGCTGGACCCATGCCAAGAAGTGCGCATTAATTGAAAAAGATTTTGAGAAGTTAAAGAAATTATAGATGTAAAATAGAATATCAGTATCAATATCCGGACTTTTTTGGATATAGACTTCACGCCCTCAATCTGAAAAGGTTTGAGGGCGTTTTGATTTATTAGGAAGTGTCCCTGCGAGTAAAGCTATTAAAATATTTTTAATTTTTATGCATAAAATCGTTCATATTATGTGTCTTATATAGTAGAGACTATAATAACTTGATTATAAGACATGGGAGGTGTAAAATATGGACGAAAATACGAATATTTATAATGCAAACCTTATTGGAATTGAACAAAACATGCGGCCTTCATACAAACACATAATATCTAAAATTCATACCCAGCCATTCTATACCAATAAAGACGAAAATTGCGTGTTATTTAAAGGCGACTGTCTTAATATAATGGATTCCATTCCAAATGATTCCATAGATATGATTTTTGCTGATCCTCCATATTTTTTATCAAATGGTGGTATGTCATGCCATGCAGGTAAAAGAGTTTCAGTTAATAAAGGCGATTGGGACAAATCCAAAGGCATTGAAGAAACCCATAAATTTAATATAGAATGGCTTAGAAAGTGCCAAAATATCCTTACAAAAGACGGCACCATTTGGGTTAGTGGTACTTCTCATGTCATTTATTCTATAGGTTTTGCTATGCAACATCTAGGTTTTAAAATCCTTAATGATATAGCTTGGTTTAAGATAAATCCACCGCCTAATTTATCTTGCAGATATTTCACTCATGCCACAGAAACGATTATTTGGGCCGCAAAAAATAAAGACAGTAAGCACTGTTTTAATTATCCTTTAATGCGTAAGATGAACAATAATAAACAAATGCAGTCTTTATGGTCTATCACAGCACCAAAAAATGAAGAAAAGATATATGGTAAACATCCAACCCAAAAACCGTTAGCATTGTTAGAAAGAATAGTTTTAGCCTCCACTAAAGAGCATGACATTGTTTTAGATCCTTTTACCGGCTCATCTACAACAGGCGTTGCCGCTCATAAATTGGGCAGGTATTTTATAGGAATAGATAATAACAAAGAATATTTAGATTTATCCGTTAAACGCTTAAATCTAGAATCTAGAAATAAAAGTAATGTAAAACAAGAGATTGAGAAGGTAGAAAAAAGCATAGAGAAGCTTGTAGCTGCGTAAAAGGTTTATATGAATATTTTAAATAAAGAAGAAGCTCTGAGTAAATTAAAAGCATTGATAGGCCAAGATTTACGTCCTTTAGCTTCTAAATTTGGAGTAACAGTTTTTACAGATGAAACTAACCATAAGAGGCGTAACAAAGGTTGGGCTGGACAAGTATTAGAAAGGCATATTGGTTTAGGTGTTAATAATATACAAGCTCCTAACGGAGGCCATTGGGAGCTAAAGATGGTTTCTCTGAAGAAATTAAGAAATGGGAATATTGTTCCTAAAGAAACCATGCAAATAACCATGATTAACCCTGAACAGGTTAAAAACACACCTTTTGAAAGCAGCCATTTATTAGCCAAATTAAGAGAAGCGATTATCTGTGCAAGATTATACAATGATATAAATGAAACAAAATCAATTTTATTTTCTGTGGGTAAATTTGATTTAGGCGATAAAGAGTTGTATGAACAAGTAAAAGCAGATTATAATTTGGTAAGAAATACGTTACAAACTAAAGGATTCGACGCTTTGACAGGCGCCATGGGTGTATATGTTCAACCTAGAACTAAAGGTCCTGGCCATGGAAGTATAAGCCGAGCTTTTTATGCCAGGCCGATTTTTATAAAAAAGATGTTAAATATATAATAGAAATAGTTAATATGTTGCAGAAAAATACAATAAAAGTTATAAAAATATAATAGCATAAAAGCCGGGACAAAAACCCGGTTTTATTATTTGGTAGGGACTACTAAATTGAATTTAGAACCGTTGTACTAGCTCAGTAATTCGGTAACTTTTTGGAGCTTATCAAAAGGCGTTATATAGTTTAAACCGCCATGT